>ERZ773074.133-NODE-133-length-34743-cov-31.136128_pt1 | contig 34743 bp, 31 predicted proteins | sample MGYA00580615_ERZ773074 | MGnify/ENA primary metagenome ERZ773074 (study PRJEB29015, sample SAMEA2738126) | human oral metagenome | biome: human oral; feature: human-associated habitat; material: saliva | place: China | collected 2160 ...
TGATTGTGGCGTCCCCGCGTGACCTGGTGGAGTGGGGCCTGCTGATGGCGAAGGTGATGCGTCGCACGATTCTGGGTTCGCCGCGCGTTGAGCTACCGGTGATTCGCCACCTGGTGGGGTCCGAGGTGGTGCTGGAGTTCCCGGACGGTGCGCAGCCGGTTGAGGTGGATGGCGACCCGGCGCCGTCGGCGCACCGCATTAGCGCGCGGGTGCTGCCCGCCGCCGTAGAGGTGGCGGTCCACCCGGACGTGCTCTAGCGGGCGTGGTTTGCTTGCTCGCACCCGTTTTAAAGAATTGCCCAGGTGGGTGACGTATTCTCAGGGGAGTTGATGTATACACCGAGTACGTCAGGAGACAACCACCTATGAGCAACCAGCCCGCCCTTCAGCACACGTATCTTCCGCATCCCGCAGATTATCTGCAGGAGAAGCCGCGCCGTGGCTTCTGGAAGACCATTCTGCGTATTACCGCCTGGGGCATGTACGTTGTGAGCGTGCCCGTGTGCCTGGTGGTGATGGGGGTCGTCATTGTTGGCCTGGTGCTGCTTGGCAGCTCGATTGATAACGTGATTCTTCACTTTGTAGTCATGCTGGTGATGCCTTTTGTGGCTCTGGTCCTTGGCTGTGTTGGGCTGTATTTCTTTGGTGTGAAGATTATTGGTGGTCTTTTCACGTATTCGCGGGCTGATAGCGAGGTGGAGGACGGCGGCGAGCGCTTCGTTCGGGGTACGTACGAGCTCTTCGCTGAGATGTTTGCGGGCCTCCCCGACATTGACTTCTTCTAACGGAGGCGGTGTCTAGGGTCTGGGTGGAAGTTGATTCTGCACCCGAAATACTTATATATGACCTGGATTATGAAAAAAATCGCCGATTTTTTCACTATTTCCTGAAAATCAGAGGGGATAGTGAAAAAATTGGCGATTTTTTACACTATATTTTCTCGCCGTCCAGTCCGGTGCAGTTCTCGCTTCTAGACGCTGTGAGTCGGCAAAAATCCCGATAGCTAGAGGACTAAACCTCAAACGTAGAAACAGAGGAGGGGACGCACCGGAGTGCGTCCCCTCCCCGTGAAGAGCTTGCTACTTTCCGTAGCGCCTAGTAGTGGTAGTGGTAGTGATGGCGGGGGGCCGAGGCGGCCACCGCCGTAGCCGTAGTCGCCACCAAAATGCCGGATAGCAGAACGTTGGCCCTGCGCTGCTCGTACAGCTGCTTGTCCATCATGTCCTCCACGATAGCGTTGTGAATTCGCGTCTCGCGGGCCTGCTCCTCCATGCTCAGGCGCACCCACAGCTGGTGCCTCTCCTGCTCGTACAGGTTCAGCGCCTCCTGCAGGGTGTAGGTGCGGCCCTGCCGAACGTACTTGTACAGGGTGTCCGCCGCGTTCGGGTACAGGTAGTCTTCCGGGAACCAGTGGGAGAAACGCTCCATGTACTCGTTGTGTACCTTCGAAAGCTCGGCGATGGCCGGCTCCTCATAGTCGCTCCACACCGAGTCGTTATGCGCGCGACGCTTGTTGTTCTCCCGCTCGACCTTCGCCGCCGCCAGCGGGTATGCGACAAAGTACATCAGCGACCACCAGAGAGCCGCAATCACAATCGCCGAGACAATCGCCGGCACGTGAATGGTGTGCCACGGAATATCGCTCGAGTGAATCTGCGGGTTGGCGTACAGGTAGCGTAGATAGGCAATCAGCATGATGATGGAGCTGGCAAGGTACGTCCACGGAATCAGCTTAAAACAGGCCACGAAGAGCCGCTTGAGCTTAATCCGAGGAGGCTCAGGTACGGCGGCAACGTACGCCTTCTGCGCGCTCTTCATCGAATCGGCCCAGGGCGCGGCGCGATCCACCAGCTGCTTGACCTGGCGGAGGTGCTCCAACAGGTCCTGACGCTGATGCATCTGCTCCTGTGGAATCGGCGAGTTGGTGGAGGGGGCTGGGATGGGAGCCGGACTACTGGCCGACATGGGGGTCTGCGACATCGGGGTGCCCTTTTCGTAGTGTAAAAGTGTGTATCTGCGTGCTACTCGTGCGGTGCGGCGAACGTGAGGAACCTACGCGGCCGTCCAGGTGACGTACTTGTCCTTGGCGAATTCGTCGGTCACCTGCGGCTGCTCGGCGGGTACCCACAGGGCCCAGTCGCCGTTGTGCCACTCCATGGTCGTCTCAAAGTAACGGTAGGTGCCTGACGGGGTCTGGAAGAGAATACGGATGACGGCGCGTTCCGGGGTGTACGACATGTAGCGGTACCCCATGATGCGTACGACGGTGCGGGTCGTCGTGTCCTGCAGGCGGTCCTTGGTGATTTGCTCCGCGCCGGGGCCGATGACGGTCGGCAGGTACGCCTCCGGGCTGTCATTGACGTGGATGAGTGCCCACGCGGATGCGTACAGGGCACCCTGCGCCGAGTGCTCAAAACAGCTACGAATCGGGGATTCCACGACGGGGCCCGCGGTCTGCGAGACGGGGCCTATCCATCCCGATTCGGTGGTCACCCACTGGGTGTCCGTCGGTGCGGTCTTCAGAACGGTCTTGTCTGCGGATGCGCCGGCCCCGCAGGTTCCGGGTTCGGCCGCAGCCTGATTGGGGGAGCCCAGATGCTCGACCGGGGAGGCCCCGCCTCGCGGCACCATGAAGAGCAAGATGGCGAGGACGATGAGGCCGAGGATGTAGAGGAAGACGTAAACTCCGCGTGGGATGCTCGAATGGGGGGTTTGCTGCAACGTGTCTCCAATCTTTGCGCTCCCAGCGGTGGGAACGTGGCGTGGCCCGGCCCCTTGGTGCCGGGGCTACTTTCGTAGAGTGTGGAGTGAGTGAAGACGGCGCGAGGCTCCGCATGCCAATCCACGGTAGGAATTGATGATTCCGGATGGACTGTCGGTGCCCCGGTACAGGTGTCAGATTTACCCTATCACGCCTGCCGTCAGGGCGCTGAGCGAACGGTCGTTCTCTCATGAAGAGAGCGTAGAATACGGCAAAAGCGCACCCCGTGGGCGCGCCTTTCTGAGGCAAAACCCCTGTCTGACAGCGTGGTGGCTTCTATATATTTCACCACCTGCAACCCAGGAGGGCCCATTCATCCAACCTAGCAACTCGGGGTCACTAGTGCCGCCTTCAGGTTTTTGATGCACCATCGACTACCATCCGTCGGAAACCAGTATCCAGAGGTTTGTCATGCCGGGCGGCACCCTCCCCAGAATGACCGTGGACAGTGCCTGTTTTCGGCACCTGGGTTAGGCTGGAATATACGAGGTGCCCCACAAGAAAATTGGTGAGTGGGGCCGCCGCCGGCGCCCTCGGGAAGCAGAGGGCACAAGAAGTGAACTCTTCCACCGAACCCGGCGCAACCGCCAATGTAACCGAGCGATACCAGCCCGTCGACTACCTTCCGGAAAGGGGATAACCGTGGAAGACAACACCCCCGACTTTGATGCGCTTTATGAGTACATCACGAATAACGGTTCTGAAGTGTTCACCCCGCTAATTCGCGCAGAAGAAGACCAAGAAAAGCGTTATTTCTACTACTCTCTGCAGGACTATTCTCTGCAGCAGAAGCAGCGCATCGTTCTCGCTGATGAGAAATTCGTCGTCTGAATCGTTGAAGAGTACTCTCCGCTGCACCAATGCCTCCCACCCTCACGGTTTACCGTGAGGCCGACCTGTGAAGGTCAAGAAAGGAACATACAGTGTCAGATTATTTTGACCTGCACCTGCGCTACCCCGAACTATTCGAGCCGCTCACCGAAGAGCAGCGCCGCAACGTCATGCAGCCCCTCGCCTCATCCTGGCTTGAGGGCGACAACCCCACCCGCGAAGACGTCGCGCTACTCATCGACTACGAGCTCGGGCGAATCACCGCGGAAGAATACGACCGGCAGGCACTAGCGAAGGCGCTCGCCTACCAGACGCGGACAAGCCAAAACGCGGGTCAGCAGAGTGCAGAGGAGGGCGAATAGCCATGAGTCAGCGGCAGAACTGGGAGGCGTACTTCTACCCCGAACCCTACCAGCACGTCATGCGGAATAAGCCGGGCATCAAGGACCCCGCGGCGCTTTCGCTCTACGAGCACCGCATCATCACCCGACGAGGCTACGAGCTCACCAAGAACCCCGAGCTCATCGCCCACACCTTCGACGCGGAGCACCTCAAGGCCATTCACCGCTACCTCTTCCAGGACGTGTACGACTGGGCGGGGGAGTACCGCACCGTAAACATGGCTAAGGGCATGAGTGCTTTCGCGAGCGTTCAGGATGGGCCGCTGAGCATTGACCGGTACCTCGACTACGTTTTCACCACTAGCCGTGCGACCGACTGGGCGAGCCTGAACCATCAGGAATTTGTGGAGGCTGCCGCCGCGATTTTTGCGCACCTGAACCAGGCGCACCCCTTCCGTGAGGGTAATGGTCGTGCGACCCGCATTTTCATGGATCACCTGGCGGCGCGTAGTGATTTCCGGTTTGATTATGTGCGTGCTGGCCGCCGCGGCTGGAATCAGAGTTCGATGTTTAGCGGCCCGGATCGCGGGTATTTTGAGGTGCATCCGGAGGAGTTGCATCAGCTGTTCAGCATCATCACTGTTCCGCGTGATGCCTAGTCACGCGACTAAAATACCTCGGGTAGATACCCGATGAGGGCATTAATGCGCGGATGTCCGCCACCTTATTGGTAAGGTGGCGGGTTTTCCCCGTATGCGCGGGGATGAGCCCGACAGACACGCTTATATGTTGGATTTTGGTCAAATTGTTGTATATTTGCTTCGTACCCAATTTCAGTGCGTGCCCGAGAAGGCAACTGTCAGCCGACGTTGGCTGATCATTATAGACGGTTGAGCTCGACCCAAGCATGCCTGAAGCGCACCGACTTCTCGGGTTCATCCTTATGCAATTAGGGGCCCCTCATCGCGCAAGAGACGAGTATGCGAAAGCAGCAAATCTTGGGGATGATGAGGCTGTCCTGGACATGCTACGCGCATCATATGAGGCGGAAACGCCCGAATGGACTGTGCAAGCCAGATCCCGCGCCGCGCAGGCGCAACTCGATGCGAAGTCGAAGGCTAAGGTAGAGCTTTTGCTCATGCAGGCTCGGACTGCTCTCGATTCGAGCATAGATGTCCAGGTAGCTCTCAACGACCTCCAAGCCCGTTTTCCGAACGACGAACTTATTAACGAGGCCGTACACCTGAACTCGAATACCGAATGACTGGAGAAACGTAATAGTAATCAATCACAAGCGACGGGGCGAAGCACAGAGCGCTCCTAGCCTGCATCTGAGAGACATGCCCATCGAGCACTTGTATGTGCGCTATCAAAGGATAGCGCGGAACCTGCCGAGACGGATCCGCTGGCTTGCTTTGGTATTCGCGCCAACGAGCACGAGTTTCACCGTCTTCACCGCTGGCCTACTGAATGTTGCAGGGGCTCTGATGATTACGGCAGGTATCGGCCAGGTAACGTCAGGTGAGAGGACCCCAGGCAGTGCTATTTGGTTACTCATCTTCGCTTTCCTGGCTGAAAGCCTAGGGTACTGGGTGAAGGAACGCCAAGAGCTTATTCTCACGATCGCGGTTCGACAGCTTACATACCGCCGTTTCCGGGACATCTTTGGTAGGTCATCTCATCCGCCGGAAGCTCACGGGCATGTTCTCACATACCCGGCACAGATCAGCCAGTTTGCCTTCGTTGTTGATTTCGCCGTTTCAACCGTTCAGATTATTGCCTTTCTCGCGGCTTCGCTCGCGCTATATGGTGCAAGCGGCGCCATCGCTGCGTTGCTCATCACTGGATTGGTATTCGTCAGCGTCCGTCTCATCAACTTGGTGGGCCGACTATGGGAACAGTACGTCGCTCTAGAGGGAGAGCGTAGGCAGTGGATCCAGCGTGTAGCAAACGCGCTGCCTCGAGGGCAAAGCATCCCCAGCTGGGGTACCGCCCTGGACAAGGTCGCTAGCATCCGAAACACCGAAGAGCAGCTTCTGCACAGACGGGTCCCGTTGCAGATCCTGAATGGATTCCTTGAACGGGGAGCACTAACTGCGGTGCTCGCTGTGGTTGCGGTTCTCGGCGCGTGGCTCTGGCCATCCGCTAATTTCGGTATTGGAATTATTTTGGCAGCCCGCTACCTGTACGCAGCGGTGCAGAACAACATCGTAAACTATCGGGTTATTCGGCTCGCTGTGCCAATGATGCGTGAGCTCGACAAGCTCGAGTCGTCTCCAGATTGCACGGTTAAACAGCAGGACTTGGTGGGGCAGCCTTCAAATTCTAGAGAGGTGCTTGCAGCTACGTCTGAGCGCGCTGAAGCATTGCGCACATCCGTGACCACCCCCGATTCTGCTTTCGTACCACGCAACCCGGAAGTGTCCCATTCGGTGTTGTCAGCGTGGCGAGCTTCTGCTTCGCCACATCAGGTATCCCGGTTCACTAGCCTCGCTTTAGATATGGGGCTCACTGAGGATGTGATCGGGCGGTTCTGGCAAGACGCAGCAACCTTGTCGTCAGGAGAGAGACACCGTGCTGCTGTCGCTATCGTTTTGGCAGACAAACCGGACTGGCTAATTTTGGACGATACGTTCGCAGCGCTTGATCCTGTAACACGAGAAGTGGTTGCCGAGAGGATCTTAGAGCGCGTGCCAACGTGCACACTTCTGGCAAGCTCGGAGGAGTACGTACCGAGTGCCTTCACCCCCGGCAATGATGCGAAGGTAGACCCTCTTGAGTTGCAGGCTCATAGCCCCGGGGCAGCTAAGGGGGTAGATGCTGGTTCGACGGATGTGAGCGAGGGACAGGACCTTCCTGACCCTGAGCCGAAGCGTGCCACATTCCGACGATCGGCCCTGTTGTTGTTTGGACCGCATTTGGTGTGGATTACGTGTGGCGCCCTACTCTTGAGCGGATCCGAAGTTGCTTTTGCATTGACGATTGCTCACAGTGATGGGCTGTCTGCTCAGGTTGCTGGAGTGTCAGCTGCTTGCGCACTGGCAGCAATTGTTGGGTCCGTCATGTTCTTTGGCCCGCTCTACTGGGCTCCCATCGCTAGGCTGAGCGATTTGCACGACCGGATTATACGCAGGCTCGATCGATTCGCTAGTCCTAGAACAAGCGGTGCGGTCATGGGGCGGATGGGTGAAGACTTCTCCGACCTTCAGATGTCGGTGCCTAGCGCCCTGGGTTCGGTATTTATGGTCATTCTACAGACCGTTATGCTCATCGGAGGCGCAGTGGCTGGCGCCCCGCTGTTCATAATCGCTGTGTTGGCGGTAGCACCCCTAGCGATGCTCGCTATGCGTCAGGGTTCAAAGTGGATTCTCCCTGCCTCGACGACGGCTGCCAATCGCCGAGGTGACTTCATCGGGGTGGTTGGTGTCCAGGCTGGCTTACACGCTGCGCCCGTCAGTGCAGGGCTGCGTCGGGCTGGAGAAGAAGCCTACGCTCATTCGGAGGCTGCATACGTCAGCAGCTCGATTCAGTTGGCGAACGCCTACGCACTGCGTACGGGACTGATCCAGTTGCTTGTGTCGTCACTGAATGTTTCTGCAGTGGTATTGGCACTGATGGTCGAAGGATCGAACTCAGTGGTTGCTCCCGCGGTCGTAATATATTTTGCAGTAACTCTGTCATCTGGTATCCAATCTACGGTGGAGACGCTGCAAAAGGTTGGTGTAGTCAGCTTGACTGCGGAGCGTGTTCGGATGCTTGAAGAGTACCGGGCCGACCGTTCTTATCCGCCCGTGCGGTCTGCTGACCTGGCTCTGCTTGAGAGTGTTCTTGACTCTGGGTGTTCTACGGTTGCCTTGATTGGACCAACTGGCGCGGGGAAGTCCGTCATGCTTGATGCTCTATACCGCCGGTATCCCCAAGGCGAAGTGGTAATCGTACCAGATATCGATCCGTTCGCATCTGAAGCATCGAATTCGAGCGGGCTCATGCTTGCGCGTTCCGTGTTACGTGAAGGCGATGCCCGGCTTGTGTTGCTCGATGAGACCTTGAAGGGTCTCACTCCGTCAGAGGAGCGCGCTGAGCTCGAATCGATGGCGTGCGCTATCGAGGGCAGTGACAAGCAGGTCGTGATTGTCCTTCACTCGCGCTCTAACCTTGATTGTTTCAAAGAAGTGGTGAATTTAGATGCGTGAGCTGACCCAAGTACTACGTTTTTCTCCAAGAACTATCGAGGACGAAATGCGAATCTATAGGGCCAAACCTATAGCGTGGACCGATTCGTCGGTAGCACTTCTGAACGAGTACGGCGCCACACTGTGTGTGCACACCTGACCGCGAGGCGACACCGCTGGACTTACCCGAGGCGGATGAGATTGTATTGAGCCCCGACGGTGTGATGTACGCATGCTGGTTTGAGAACGAAAGCTTTCGGGTCCAGGCGTATCGATTTGAAGCTGAGACATTCAAGCCTGCTGGGCAACCGTGCGTGGTAAATGTTCACAGCCTACACGGTGAGGACCTTGTAGTTCTCGGTATCCCTGGCGGTGTAGAGCTGTGGCTGGACACCGCGGAGCAGTGCCAGAGAATCTGGACGATCTCGAACGGCGGTGCAAGAAGGAACCCAGCGACGGTGGACCCAAGACCCAGGGGTGAACTGTTGTTCAGCTCCGGCACGGTCGCAGGATTCGTGGAGGACCTTGGTGGGGGAGAGGCGGTAGGATAATGCCTGATTCAGTAGCAGGAAGAGCGAATAGTTGCCGGGTTGAACTTTGGGCGGTGGCGATGTCGGCGCGGAGTGCTTGGGTGAGGGCGAGGTCGTCGGGAGCCTCGCGGATGGGGGAATAGAAAAGGCACCCCGTAGGGGTGCCTTGGTGCAAAAGCCCAGTCGGATAGCGTGGTGGCTTCTGTATATTTCACCACCTGCAGATCCTCAGGGCCCATCCGGCCAGGTCCAAAGCGTATGCTATGGAGCTAGTTTCAAGTTTTTGATGCACTACCAGTCTAGCATTTGTCTGACTCTGCAGCCTCGCGGATTGGGGAATAGAAAAGGCACCCCGCGGGGGGTGCCTTATGTGCAAAAGCCCAGTCGGGCAGCCTAGTGGTTTCTATATATTCTGCCACCTACAAACCCTCAGGGCCCATCCGGCCAACCTAGCAGCTCAGGGCCGCTAGTGCTAGTTTCAAGTTTTTGATGCACTACCAGTCTAACATTCCTAAACCCCAGCAGCCTGTGAGCCGGTCATGACTGCGGAAAAGAAAAGGCACCCCGTGGGGGGTGCCTTGTGTGCAAAAGCCCAGTCGGATAGCGTGGTGGTTTCTGTATATTCTGCCACCTGCAAATCCTCAGGGCCCATCCATCCAACCTAGCAACTCAGGGCCGCTAGTGCTAGCTTCAAGTTTTTGATGCATTACCATTTTAACATAATCACCGCACTTCCGAAAAGAGCATCTATGTCTATAAACCGACTTTTAAGTCCTTTTATCCTTAAAAAGGGCCCTCAAAACGAATACAACCAGGAGCTACAGAAGCATCCTGACGCAGAACGCATTGCTTTCATTGACGAAACCTTTGTCGACCCGTCCTACGATGAAAAAACTGGTATCCTACGCCCCGGCTACTACTCCATCGCAGCCGTCGTCGTCGAAGCCGACGACATCGCCAAGTTCCGCGAAGACCTCCCAGCCACCCTCGGAGGTATCAATTACTGGCACACCACTGATGCTTTCAATGACCAAGGTCTAAAAAAAGACCCCAATCCAAACGCCGACCCCGAGAATCCTTCCCGCAAATATTCCCCCTGGCATGTTCACCAAAATATCCGACCCATGCTCGACACCCTGGGCCGCAACACCAAAGATGGCCAGAACATTGTCACGCTCAATTTCAATATTCCCTATACCGATGACCCTGAAGAGCGGCAGAGACTCCGTGACGCTGCCCGGGCTGAAGCCCTAACAGCTATTACCACGCACCTCACCCATGCCGACCCGCCTACCACTACCTTTGTCTTCGAAAAAGTCAAAGGCGGAGATCAAAAAGACAAAGATACGCTTAACCGGCTTCAAAATGCAGGTGTTATCCCATCCATTACCAGTATCTTTGCTGAGCCTACCGATGAGCCGCTCCTTTGGGCTGCTGACCTTCTCGCGTGGGCATCCCGTCACCTCGTCAATGCAACTACTCTTACATGGCTCGATGATTCTAAAATCAAGGCACGCTTCCTCGACTCACACGTACAAACCGAGCTTAAAACCCTCAATGTTCGACCCCTCAACCAACCTTCACCCCGCATAAAGCTATATGATGAAGGCACCTACCGAGAAGCAGGAACACCAGGCACCCGTACCGAAATTGAAGCAACCTACCGTGCCGCCGAAGCCAACGGAACCCCCGTATGGGCAGGCCCCGATAAAAAGTCCGATCGCAAAAACATTGCCTACCGCAACGCAAAAGACGAGGCCATGGGAACCCCCATGCCCGCCGAAAAGGAATTCGAACTTGCCGTCGGCCGAGGCTACCTCACCGAAGGGCAAGCTAAAAAGTTCGACGCCGAGGTAGATACCTCATCTGAGCAGATGGACCCTGAAACTAAGGGAAGCCTCGAACTCTTAGCCACGCTTAGAAAGGGAACAGAAACAAAAACCCCTGTTAAGCCGGAGCAAATTCAACAGGCAGCTACACAGCAGCAAGTACGCCACCCACAGATGAACCAGTCCCACGGCGGAGTCGAACTCTAACCCAAAGAGAATATGCACAATGAGGGGGGCTCACGACAAAACTGTCGTGAGCCCCCCTCTATCAGTTAACTCAGCAAGTCAAAGACTCCACGCGGCGGATCCTGAATCGGGAACGCCTCACGAGAATACCGTGACGCATTATGCTCCCCATCCTCGCAGTACCTAAACGGGCCAGTCGAAGACATCAACACCGACATGTGGTAATCCATGTGGTCACGCCACCACGCCGAAAGACCCGTCGGGTCCTCACGGGCAGCCTCCCACGAAAGCCACAACGCCGTCAAACGGCACACAGCCTCCGGGTGCTTCCACCACTGGGCACACCAGAACGTGTCTCTGCTATTGACCTTACGGTTCATCACCTGCAGCAACCAGGAATGTACGAACTCGCCCGCATTCGGGAAAATCGTTGCAGGACCCTGCTCCTGCTGAGCATCAACGTTCTCGCCCATGCGTTATGCACCTCCATTCGCCAGCTGCTGTGCCGGGTCATACTTCGCCAGTGACGCCTTCACCGCCGCAGCATCCGGGCCGGTGTACCACGGAATCGTCTGAACCATCGTCGCGGGCGCGCCGGACGCAAAGACGACCGCACGGCCACGAGGCAGCGCCGCCAAGTCAGACACATCCAGGATCTTGTCCTTACGGTCATTATCGACGCTACGGGACGAGCCCGACTGGCGGCTACTCGAAACAGACACATTCGAGTAGACGTAATCACCAATCAGCTGGCTCAACTCGCCCAGGAACTCAGTCTCAGAGACACCGCCACCATACACCTTGATGTTCGCCGCGCTCCAGAGCTTACGCATGCCCTCACGACCCCAGACAACAACGCCCTGAGACCAGGACTGCAGAATCGTACAGATCACGATACCGCGCGAGCCATAGTGCGAGTAAAGATTCGGAAGTTCCTTCCAACGGCACACGTTCGCCGCCTCATCTAGCATCGCCACCATCGGCAGACGCAAACGTCCACCCAAAGCAACCGCCAGCTCTTCAGCAGCCTCAACCACTGCAACCGTCAGAGCAGTCACCAGCGGGCCAGCAGTACCAGCGCCTTCCTTCGACAAAAGGAACAGGGTATTGCGACCACGCACAAAGTCACGGGCGTTAAACTCTTCGCGCCTCTCGCCCTCTTCCGGCGGGGTCACCCACTTAAGCACCGCCGCCGACGTCAAGCAGTTCGCCATCTGACGAGCCACACCGAACACGCCGCCGCGCTGCTTATCAGGAGCAGAGATAATGCCGTCCACGTTCTGCGCAATCTGCGGGTAACCGGCATCCTTGAGGATTCCGACCGCCTCATCATCAGTCTCACGGGTCAGCCAACGGTAAACACGGGTAATGGGCTGACCGTCCTTAGCGGCCGCCAGCAAGAACGCCGCCAGCAGATCCTTCGCGGCAGAGTCGAAGAACGCGTCCGTGCGGGCGCCTTCCTCACGCGAGCCAGAGGCAAAATGCTCCGCCAAATTCTGCGCCTTCACCTCATCAGTCACATAGGACAACGGGTTCCACCACCAAGTTGCCGGGTGAGCGGCCACAGCCTGCGGGTCAAAGATCCACACGTCACCGACCTGCTCACGCACACCACGGGTAGCATCCACCACATCACGCTTATTTGAGGTAACCAGCACCGCACCGGGGGCAGCCAAGATACCGGGGATAGCACGCGAGGTGGTCTTACCGGTACGCGGACCCCAAATGTCCACGCACACGTTCTCCCAACCGGAATACAGCATCTGACCCGACAGAGTCTTCGCAATCGGAAGACCCGGCGAATCCACACCCAGACGGCGGGCATCATTCAACGCCGCCTTCTCACGCATGAACGCAATATCAGCACCAGAGCCCATCATGGACCCCGCCTTATCCACGCGCGTCGAGGGGGTGCTGTTCGCCAGCTTGCGCCACCACAGACCGACCGCACCGCCCAGCAGCAGAACCGCCACCACGATAGAGACCACCGTGGATGCCGCCGACCAGGGAGCGGTTCCACGAATCACGCCAATCATGGCAGCGACCGGGTTCCACACGGTAATGCTCTGGCCAGTCAGAGCGGCACCGACCGCGTAGCCGGAGTAGAAGATAATGCCGGCGACCAGGATGAGGGCGATGATGCCCCAGATGACGAACGCTTCAGTGTTGAAGCCGCGCTTATGCGGAGTGCTCATAGTAACCGTATCCTTCCGGGCTCGGAATCAGGTGTGCAGACTCAGCAGGGGTCTGATTGTGCTGCGGGGTGGGGGCAGGTGCCGCATCCGTGGAGGAGAAACGTACCGGCGGCTGCTCAGGTTCCTGCTGCGCATAGGTCTCTGACAAGCCAGAAGACTGTGCAGAAATATTGAAATCCTCATATACAGATTCCTGTATTTCTACATTTCCGTATGTGCCAGCGTTACCAGCAGGCATACCCACCAGTGCGTTCGTCACCTCATTACCACTAGCCACATGCACCGACCCGTCACTATTACCCCAACGCTTATTGGTGTTGTTCATATCAATTTCGACCTGAGTCAGACGCACCATCACACTAATACCAGGGCGTCCACCCACCTTCACCATGAACTTACCAACGCCAGGTGCCTGACGAGGCGCACCATGCGCCGAACGATTCTGAGCGAGACGCGACCACGAACCAGGATCAGCCCACGACACCAGACGCGCCGCCTCCGCCTGACTCAGAGGCATCACACGACGTAGCTTCGCCATCTCAGACTGCGGCAAGGCGCCAGTAATCACCAGACCAGAGCGCTCAACAAAACCACGCGCCTTCTCACGCTCAGACTCAGTAGCCAACGCGTCCAGGTCACTCATCGTGTGCGTAATCATCGCCTGCCCCACACCGTCACGACGATTCAGACGAGTCAGCGAGTCAATACGATCCACCATATCCGCACCCGCACGCAACGCACGCCACAGCTCATCGAGAACCACGAAATAGTTACGGCGCGGCGCCAAACCCTCATCAGCCAGTGTGTGCGCAATTTCCACCGAGGCAAAGGTGGTCGACCAGCACGCCAGCAGTGCCGCCGCCTGCACGTCACGGTGAATATCAGAAATCTGGCTAATGTCGAACACAGCCGGGCGGTCCATCGCCAAACGTGCCGTAGTCGGCTTGGAGAACATATCACCAAAGCGGCCCTGACCATTCAGAGACATCAGCGAGGACACCAGCGCATCCGTCGCATCCCTATAGCGGCCCTCATCGCCACGATCCAGCGCCACATCCTGCAGCGCCTGCGGGCGAGCCACAATCACATCCAGCAGATCCTGAACCACCGGCACACCCTCATGATGCTCTTCCAGATACGTCAGGGCAGCATCCAGAATCGTCTCCTCATGCGGAGTAATATGACCCTTACGCAGAATCGAAATCAGCGCAGACAGCATCTGAAGCTTGCGTGAGTGAGCGTCCACCATCAGACGCTCACGAGTCTTCGGGGGAAGAGACGCAGCAATCGAGCTCAACTCACCCGGGTCCAGAATGTTTAGGTGACCGCGACCGGGGGCCAGCTGAATGACCTGGCCGCCCATCGCGGTAATTTCATCGACATAGTCAGGTTTGAGGTCACCGGGAATCAACGGAACAATACCTCGGCCGTTCATACCCAACAGCATATGACGGACGAACGTCGACTTACCGTAACCGGGAAGACCCAAGATAAACACCGACGGGTTATTAATAATACCGTCCACAAACCACGCAATCGGGTCACAACCAACCGGCGCATTCGTATCAATATCGATACCCATAGGGGCACCAGAGAACGGGGTGGACGAGCCCGCCGCAAACGGCCACATACCGCACACCTGACGAGTAGAACCACGCCACTCGCGAGGAGACTCAAACAGGTGCGAAGCACCACCACCGGGAATCATGTACCCACGGGCGCGGCCATAGGCACCCGAGTGAGCTTCAGTAGACGAGACGAAGAGAGACTTGAGGGACGAGAACAGGCCAGCTCGGCGCGGAGCTTCCGGCTGGTCAGCCTCGGCGGCGTTATAGGTGACGACTCGACGACGACTCATCAGAACCTCCATACAGAAAAACAGAAAAGCATATATACAGAAATGCTGATTTGCAGAGACCTGGGAATCTGCATCCACAAATCCCCAGGTCTACGCAACATCACAAGGGCTACAACGCCGACTTCACCGATTCCGGCAGAACCGTATGGCGACCCAGCACCACACCCAACGGCAACGTCGCAGCAAACACCGCATCATGAGCACCCCACGCACGGCGGAGCATGATACGACTCGACGGAGCAAGCTCCTGCTCCACCACGGCTACCGCATCAGCCATCTCTGCAGGAGTCTCAACCGTCGCGCACACTACCAGACCCACATAGGTCAAACCAGCACCACGCGCCTCATCAGCTGCCGTCGCATTAGCCGCCTCCAGCTCAGCCGACAGACGAGCCGAGCCATTACGAGTCGAGGTCAAACGGGTACGGGCAGTGTTCTGATCCTGCTCAACCATCGCCGCAGTCAACGCCGAATCCACCGGACGATACAGCATCGTCACACGCTTACGACCAATCATCGCGTGCGGCTCCAAAAGACGCGCAAACACGTTCGAGAACACGGCACCTCGCGGAGCCTCACTCATCGTCCAGCACACAGACAGGCCTGAATCATGCCGATAATGGCTCCACTCAACCACCGCAGTACTCGGACCAGCAGAGGACAGGTCAATCTCCGGACTCTCACCCACATAGGCAGCCTCATCCAGCAAGCGAGATACGGCTGGATCATACGCAGTACGCACAATCTGACCAATATCACCAGCCACCATCGGGGTGGCCACACCCGCACCGGTAGCTTCCAGGTGCGAGCACCAGAAGACAACCTTGGAGGAAAGGTCACGGAGCATCTCATCCGGGGTACGGCGGCGCATACCCGCACGAGCCGCCGCCGAGAAGCTTAGGGTCACCCACGCACGTGTCTCAGAGACACCCGACGGGTAGGTCTGAGCAGCCTCCGCCAGCATCTGCGAAGCAATCGGGGATGCCGTATTGGACATGGACGACTCAATCTCACGGCGCAGACGGATACCTGAACCGGGGGAAGTTTCCACGGTCACCGAGGCACCTACCAGACCGACCTCACGGCCCAGCTCGGCCAAAAAGCCGCCCCAGTTGGCGACCCACTGGTCAATATCGGCCTGGTCGACCATGGCCGCACCGTCAGGCTCAACCGCCAGTGAGACGGAGAAGATACTAACGGCAGGCATGTGAATCAGCGCAAAGGGGCGCCCCACGCTGTCGGTACCCTCATAGGTCACCGCAGAGGAAGCCACACCGGGCAGGCGGAACTCATTCGTGGGGGTAGCGCCGAGCGGACCCGAGCGGAAGATATTGAGCTTCCGGAAGCGAGCGAACATGAAAATAAGCCTTTCGGAGAGGCGCTCCATGAGCGTGTACCCGTGCTTGTCCTTCAGAGCGAAGGAGCCCAGGAAAAGCGCGAGGATAACGCCGATGATGAGGCCGGGGATAATGCCGGCCAGACGCATGACGAAGATGGTGATGATGATGGTGACAAACAGCAGAGCAGTGGCAAGGCCGGAGAGTCTACCAATACCAGCACGTTGGGGGAGCCTCCAGTTACCGTATGTGGGTTCAACATACTCAGTATCAACGTGCGCCACTCGATCCTCCCTCCGGCTTCTTCTGCTCGGGCTGCGGCGGCTTAGGCTGCGGATTCGGCTTTGCTGAGCCGCCGGATCCACCACCACGAGCACCACCGCCCTGAGAGGGAGCAGACCTATGAGAGCTTGAACCACCCTGCGGAGGCTGCTCACCAGCAGCATCATGGACAGCAGCCTGCACAGCTTGAGTACCCTTCTTCGCGGCTGCTCCAACAGCCATCAGAGCCAGAGCAGCTCCACCAGTGGCCGCACCAGCGGCAGCCGTACCAGCGCCCTTAGCAGCTGCGGCACCGGATGCACCAGCACCACCAGCGCCACCAGCGCCACTTGCACCAGCAGCGCCACCACCTGAGCTACCACCCTTAGCGGCCATACGCGATCCCATATTGACCGCGCCAGATGCCGCACTACCAACAGCTGCACCAGCGAACATTGCGCCGCCGGCTGAGGCAGCTCCAACCGCGGGCACAATGAGGCGCATCATGGCGGGCAGAGCAAAGAGGGCAGCGACCATGAGGACAAGGCCACTCATGAGGCCGACAATCGATGCAGCCGCGCCCTCCAGTTTGCCAGTCATCGCGCTACCAGTGACTTTGAAAGCAGCGGCATAAATTGTTGCCGCGACAGGCTTATAAAGGACAAAAGCGATGAGCCATGAAGCGTGCTTCTGAGACCACTGCTTACCCCACTGGGTATTGGTCGCAGAGTATGCAAGAGGCAGTGTACCTGCTAGCAGCACAGAGAGCGCCGAGCGGACAATCAGTAGGCAAATCTGGACGAGAGAGACCAACATTGCAATGATGCCTGCGACAATCATAAAAATCTGTAGATTGCTTGCGGCCTCAGACATCATAAGTTGCTTCAGCCCTTCGGTGAATCCACCTTCGACAGACTTGTCTAGAATCCATTTTGAGTAGCTATCACCGACCTGCAGAAGGATAACAACAACACCTAGACCTGCCGAGGAGGCAAGGAGTGAACGTATCAGCGCCGCCACAAGCTCCATGAGTGGCTGGCCTTTTCGGCTCCATATCATCTGTCCTGCAGCATAGAGCACGCTAAAGACCATGAGTGTGGACCAAATCCACCAGGTGTGTCCCTGCAAGAATCCTACAGGATCAGAAGGATTTCCCTGAGTATCTCCGAGAGGAATAGTCGGAACAGTAACCCAAAAGCTTCCTAATGTTTCAATCGTAGATGCCATCGCAACACTGGCGTTGTGCGCTAGCTGATCCATGAGGCTATCGCCTACCGTTTGAGCGGCTTCCTTAGCCATACAGCCAGTATCCCAGAACCAGCACATTAGACAGTACCCCAACGAATGAACTTGGTAGTGTCAGAGACAGGACCAATACCCAAAGGGTTTTTCGCGTTTCCATCCGGAACACGCAGACGCCAGTCGCCATCCTGCCAAACCATAGTCACATCAGCGCTGATCCATCCGGTGCCCCTCTCAGGAATAACAACAGCAAGCCTTACTACAGCACGCTCAGGGGTATAGGAGAGGAACTGGTATCCAGCCACCTGCTGCGGAGCTGAAGCTGACGGAGTACCCCATCCCGTTCCATTAATTACGTAGCGTTCGTAGGTCTGCTGAGAGACAGCAGGATCATTAAGTTGCAACATAGTCCAGGTTGCCGCATAGAGTGCACCCTCAGCAGAGTGTTCAAAGCAGCTACGAATCGGGGAATCCACCATAGGCCCAGCAGTCTTAGATGAGGGACCGGTCCAACCTGAATCAGTGGTCACCCATTTAGTGCCCTTCGGGGCAGCGTCCATCACAGACTCATCATCCGAGGTACCAGCACCACAAGAGCCAGCCGCAAGAGATGATGCGGCATGAGTCAACTGCTGCCCGGAACCCGCTGATGCACTAGAGCCACCCGACGCCGACGAGCCAGAGCCGCCACGCGGAATCAGCACAATCAACAACAGGACCAGCAGCACGCCAACACCGGCGATAATGCCGATACCCCAGCGGGGAATGGTCACGCCAGACTTTTTCTCCATGATGTCTCTCCATGTCTCATCACCCCGGATTTCGGGGTACACCAGATAGCCCTACCCAGTGTGGGGAAGAGCTTGAGCGAGTGATAGTGGGTAATGGGGGGATAGGAGACCCAGTGACGGGTCTCGTTTGAGATTAAAAGGGTCACGGGGTGCGTGAGCGCACCCCGTGCAGGGCTTTTAGCCCATGAACATGCCGACCAGACCGCTGGCTGCGGAGGCCAGGATACAGCCACCGAACACCCAACCGAGGCTGGCAGCGTGCTCGCCGCCCTGACCGCGGCGGTTGTTAATCATCATCGCACCAGCAGTCACCAGCACACCGATAACAGCCAAGGCGAAGACGATCCACGCAATCCACTTAACGATGGTGGTAACGCCGTCAGAGCCGGGAGGTGCCTCGCCAGCACCCGGATCAACCGGGCCAGCCAGCACAGCAGCGTTCAGGAAAAAGGAATTTGCAGCAGCGAGCATCTCGCGCCTCCTCGTGGTTGTAGGTGTGTGTAACCCCCAGCGCTGGGAGTAAAAAATATTACCGGTATCAGCGATTACCATAGCACATGCACCTGATGCACGTGCCACGCGTTGTCACTAGTCCACCGTATAGAGCCTCATGCCTCGACACCGTGTGCCGTAGCTAGTGATGAATAGCGGACCCATTCGCCACTTGTGTACACCTTTCATCCCAGGGGCGTACACCTTTCATTCCACTATCGCGGGTGATTGTCCCACCCTAAAGCCAGGTTATCCATATGATGCACATCACATAAAAATATTTCCCGCGCGCGCAAAAATAGCCCTTAATGTACTAGGGGTGGTGGTTAACCTGACTTTAGATTGCCATTCGATACAACACCCTATTGTCACGCCTGGTCCCCGCGCGAGCGGGGATGATCCTGCGCTGACGGCGCTGTTGGATATGGCGCGGGTATGTTCCCCGAATGAGCGGGGATAAAGTTTTAAATAACGCATATACAGATATGACCAGCCAGCTGTAAAACCCCCACACCCCCTGTTAAAATGAGATGCGAGGCCACCCCCAGGGGCGGCCCCAGGGCACACAACATCACTCACACCAACCACACATACCCTTCCACACACCAGGAGCCAAAAAGCCATGCAAAAAAGTGCCCTAGTGGTCTCCCTACCTATCATCTTCATCTTCGGACTCATTCTCTCGTTAGTTCTCGTTATCGGTGGGTCAAGCGCGGATGCTTGCACCACCGGCAAAGCAAAAACCGGCCAAAACGCCGTTTCTGCACCAGACCCCGCCCCCGTTACCAACATCGGTGACCGAGGTGACACCATCAAGGCTTACCTTCCAGAACTCCAAGAAGCCTCCCGTGTCAGCGGCTTCCCCATCTCCCTTCTGGCAGCCACTATTCAGCAAGAATCCGGCTGGAACCCCAACGCTGTTTCTGAAGCCGGTGCCATCGGACTTTCTCAATTTATCCCTGATACCTGGGCCTCCTTTGGAAACGGGGAAGAGCCCACCGACCCCCGCGCCGCAATCAAGGCCATGGGTCGATACATGGCGTACCTCAAAACCACTCTCCGCAACGCAGGTGTCGAAGGAAATGAAGTCGATAACGTTCTCCGTGCGTACAACGCCGGCCCTGGTGCTGTCATCTCCCAAACTGGCGGGTACAACGACCCAGAAAATATCCACTACGCCCCGGCTATCCGCGACTACTGGCCTCAGTACCAGACCCTCATCAAGGACCTTGGTATCGACGACTACCCTACAGGCGCTGAGCAACCCTCACTGAGCAATGCTGCTGCCAATAACGCAACTCCTGAATCCACTGGCAGTGCTTCCGCCTCAGCATCGACAGGGAAGAACGATAAAAAGGCATCCAGTAAAGGAAAATGCAAGGATAACAAAAACCAGAAATCTTCAAATGCAGAAAACCAGAAATCTGGAAATACAGATAAATCAGGCGACGACTACCCCTGGAAACATCTCCCCCACTGCTCCGACGACTACACTTATTGCCCTGAAGTAACCGATCCCACCAACGCGTTCCCCGGTGAATGTGTAGCCTTCGCAGCATGGCGTGTGGTCCAACAAACCGGTGGCAATGCCGACAACATCACCTTCCACTCTCCCGGCAACGCCGCCGAGTGGCGAGGGTACTGGATTGCCCAGGGCTGGGAAATTGGAGATAAACCCGTCATTGGCGCCGTCGTCTATTACAACTCTGGCGTCGGCGGAGCCAGCTCATATGGACACGTTGCCATAGTGAAAGAAATCCGCGATGACGGCACAATCGTCGAAGAAGGCTACAACGGAGACTACGCTCCCAATGACCACCAGTACTACACCCGAGTCGTACCAGTTGATCGCCCGAGTGCATACCTCTACATCCCCAGCCACTAAGAAAGGAAGCACCATGACCCGCAAACTCACCGCACTCACCGCATCCCTCACCTTGCTAGCTACGGGTTGCTCCGCATCTACCGACAATACCGCCCCCACCGGCTCACCCGTCGCAACCTCCACCTCCAGCACTACCACTGCGTCCGCGCCTACGCCCAGCACCGCAACGCAGACCCCCACCGTCACCGAGGTAAACCCCACCGCTGCAACCCCGACTGTGAGCCTCGACCCCTCACCCCTAGCAGGAACCGGCGGCGGCCGCCAGCAACCCTCCAGCGTCCCTACTCTCAACACCATCACCGACGAGGACCGTGCTCGAGCAATCGACGCTGCAAAAGCAATCGTCACCGCATACACCAGTGGCAAACCCTACAAGGAGTGGTCTGCAGATCTCTTCCCCCTCATCGATGCCGAACTCCAGAATCAGTACAACCAAAATTTGCGCGTTGACCTTCTAAAAGGGAACGTCACAAGTGCAGAACTTGTTGATGACCCCACCCTTAAGATTCCCGGAGGAGATAACCCCTACTGGCTCACCGTCCATGTGAAGGTCGACGGAGGAATTAGCCCCGCCTACTACGTACGCCTTCACCGCACCGCTGAGCGACCCAACAAGTGGAAGGCCTCCCACATCCTTGAGCCCCAGGCCTACAACACCTTCGTCAACAGCAAGACCAAGAACAAGAACTAGAATATGGACGCTCTCGACTACCCCCGCATCGATGCGACCGTCTCAGCTGACGGCCTCATCCAACTTGAAATCCAAGACCACGCCCCCCGCACCTTCCAGGACGCAACCACTAAAGAGGCCCTAGGACAGGTGTGGAACCACTGCGCCCGCCTCGCCCAAACCCTCGGCCGCGACGTCAAAATCTATGTCCAAGAAGGTACCAAGACTAGCTACTACACCCTCACTCCAGAAGGCGAGCCTACTCTCCAAACTGTGACCGAGGAAGTTGAAAAGCCGTCCATCTGGCGACGTAAAGTAATCCTCATCCCCGCCGCAGCCCTCCTAGCGCTTGGACTCGGCGGCGGAGCCTTCGCAGTCGTCAACGCCCTCAACCACCCCGCAACCACCTCAGTAGCCGCCACCCCGACCGGAGTCACCATCACCCTCGACAATGGAACCTACACCACCGGCGCCCTCAGCGGCGATGGCCAGCGTATCTCCTACATTGACGGATCTACCCTCTACGTCGTCGATGCCACCAAAGGCACCCTCGTCAGCCAGACAGACCTAACCAAAAACAAGATTGAAGCTGCAGGGCTGACTATCCACCCCACCGGTGACGGTTTCCTCTACACCGCACCCGGTAGCTACTTCATGTGGTCCGGCGGAAAATTCTCCAATATCAACACCATTACCACCAAAGCGCAAACCATCATCACCCGCGCTGGGGAATCTGTCATCATCTCCCGCAATGACCCCACCCCCGGAAGCGTCCAAAAGATTAGCGTTAACGGAACCGAACGGTACCGCTCCCCCGCTGAAGGCGCAGCCTTCATTGCCACCTCTAAAGGCAACGGAATCTGGGCGTCTACCCGCGGTAACGGCACCATCATCACCGCAACCGCCAACGGTGCCGAAACCGGAGCCCACTCCCTGGCAACACCCACCGAAGGGGCCACTTTCACCCGCTGGGTAGGAGCCACCGCCAACGGTGAGGTCGTCACCCTCTGGCACACCCCCGCCGGGCAAGACATCCTTGCCCTCCAAGCCCCGGAATCTGACAGCGTCAGCCGCACCATCGACATCACCGGAGCAGCCGACAGCGTGAAGATTGACGGCACCGGCACCATCGCCATCGCAGGAGACCAAGTCCATTACCTCAGCACCGAGGGGTCCTATGCTCTACCGGCTGTGCCGACCAAGGTCACAAGCCGGCCCGCGGGAGGATTCAGCCTCGAATTCGGTGACGGCACCACTGGTGATGCAACCTCCAGCGGCTATATCGCCTCCACCGACACCCCAGTTCTTGGCACAACCGCAGACGGACACCGCGTAACCGTCAGTCCCGACCAACACAGCATCGTCATTAACCCTTAATCAAGAGGAGTAAAAAGTGTACCGCAAGGCCCTCATCACTTCCCTCACCCTCGCCGCCGCAGCAGGTGCCATTAGCTGCACCGCAGCGACCGCAGCAGAAACACCCACCCAGAGCGGTTCTATCACCATCCGTGATAATGGCCAGCCCAACCGCGACCAGACCCGCGACCTGACCGTTGCCCTCATCACCAAAAACGGTGCCGGTAACGCAGCCACCCAGCCTGCCACCGCACCCGAGTCTGTTGCTGAATCCCCCGTCGAAGCGGAAGCACCCGCTGAGGAACCTGCCCAGGAAGCCCCTGCAGAAGCACCAGCTGATACTGCACAGCAGGAAGGGACAACCCCTGAAGCGGAAGCGCCCGCCGAGGCAGAGGCACCTGCTACGGAAACGGACCACTCCGAACCTCGTGAAGAGACCCCCGCTCCGAGCGAAGCAGCTTCGGGTGAAGTGGAAGTTGTTATCGCGCCCAGCACCGAACCCACCCATGAGGTTCCCGAAACCCCGGGCAATACCGACGTGCCCATCAACCCCTCCCCTGAACCTACTACCCCGGCACCTGAAACCCCGGGGAACACCGATGTGCCCATTGCACCTGAGCCTGAACCGGCCCGTAGCGAGCACGATGAAACCCCCGCCGACCACCAGCCGGCTGACGACACCGCACCTGTTATTGAACCGGAGCCCGAGCCTTCAACTCCGGCACCCGAGGCTACTGAAACCCCCGGCGAGGTTGAAGTCGTCATCGCACCTACCCCCGAGCCGAGCCAGAAAGCACCTGCAGATACTGCAGGCAATGAGGCACCGGATAACTCAGAGGTAGTCAGTACCGAGGTACCCATCGCACCCGAGGATGCCCAGGCACACTCCCGTGCAACCTCAGATACTGGAGACCACGCAGTAACCGGTAGCGACGAGGTGGGCATCGCTCCGCAAGCACCGGGCTCCAAGACCCCCAAGAAGGGGTCGGAAACTAAGCCTGCTGCAGATGCGAAATCCCCCACTTCGGTGCCGTCTGCTCAATCCACGGCGCCGGCTACCGCCCGCGACGAGTTGGCTTACACCGGTATCAGTGCTGAGACTGGCGGAATCGCAGTCGGCGGTTTTATGCTGATTCTCACCGGAGCCGCTGGCGTATGGTCTGTACGCCGAAAGGCCTCTAATGCCTAGCATATAGCTGAGTGGGGGTGAGTGAATCGTAACGGTTCACTCGCCCCCGCTGAACGAGTCCATTCTTAATGCGATTGCTCAGCGCTCTGATGCACTCATTATTCCGGCGGCACCCGCTGGCCTGGATATCACTCGCGTCTTCTCCACCCTTGCCTCTATTCCTGAAGGTAAACCCGCCGCCGTACTACTCACCTCTGCAGACCCGCGCACCGTGCTCTTTCGCGAGACCCATGGAGCTACTCGAAGAATCTGGCATCACCATCTTCGATACCTCCATCCGCCCCAAGCAGTCCGTACGCGCCAGCTATGGATTTGTCCCTGACGACCTCGCGGGATACGACGAAGTCGCCGCCCAACTCGTTCACCTCCTTAGCCTTGAAAAGGAATCCTAATGGCAACCGCAAAGAAGAAGCTTAACGTCACCGTCCCCTCCAGTACCGAGAAGAGCGTGAAGAACCGCGCCAGCTTCGAACAGGCATTTAAGAACAGCGGGGAAGTAGAAGAGCCCATCAAGCGCCTGACCCTCAACCTACCGGCCAGCGCCCACACCCGCCTGAAGGCACATGCAGCCATGACCGGCAAGACCATGACCGATCTGCTGATTGAGTTCATTAACCAGCTCGATGACTAAAGAACCTTGTCGAACACGGAAATATGGATATACAGAAACACAGATTTCTGCATATCCATATTTCCGCCTCAAAAGAAGAGGTGCAGGTGGCAGGCGTAACCTATGGGCCATGCCAAGTTGCTTGAAACTGCAGTACATCATGCGCGAAAGCGTAACCAACGTATCCTAAAAATACCCGTAAGGTCATTCTGATAGATTTAGAATGACCCCGCGATACACCACCGATAACTACCGATAACTAAGGAGACCTACTCATGGCCGAGTACTTCGACCTTCCTGAGCGTTACTCAGATTTGTTTGAACAGCTCAACGATAAGCAGAAGCGAGGTATTACTCAGACTCTCGCGTCAGCATGGCTTGAAGGCTACACCCATTCTCGCGAAGAAGTAGCTCAACTTATTGATTTGGAGCTAGGACGAATCACCTTTGAAGAGTATAAGCAGAAGACCCTGGACAGGATTGCTTCTCGCCGAAACTTGGAAGAATCTGAGTAATGAGTGGTCAGGATGCATGGGCGGCGTATTTTTTCCCGCCACCTGATGATCAAGTCATGCGTAATATTCCTGGTATTCGCAATGAGGGAGAGCTAAGAGAGTTTGAATACAGTATGACATCTGCAAGGCAGAGAATGCTGGAGGAGAACCCCAGCCTTGTTGCGCATACTTTTGATGCAGCACACCTCAAAGGGATTCATAAGTATCTCTTCCAGGACGTGTATGACTGGGCGGGGGAATATCGTACTGTCAACATGAGTAAAATGTATTCTGTGTTTGCAGATGTCAACAATAAAGAAGTCGACCGATATTTGGCAGAAGCATCCCAAAAAGTGCGCTCAACAGATTGGGAAAAGCTTAATCGTGTGGAATTTGTGAAGGCGGCATCTGAAGTTTTTGCAAACCTAAACCAGGCTCACCCCTTCCGTGAAGGAAACGGCCGAACCAGTAAAATCTTTATGGAACATGTTGCAGCTCTGAGTAATTTTGAGCTTGACTACGATCGTGTCAGTAAAGAAATCTGGAATCAGCAGTCTATGTTTAGTGGTCCAGATTTTGGGCACTTTCAGGTGCGCCCTGAAGAGATGTACCCGGTTTTCAATGCCATTGCTGTACCGCGCGAAACCCCACATGAGACCCAACTCGATGCTGAGGATGAAAAGTCGCAGCAGATTTACCAGCAGATTATGAATGGCTTCACTGGGCCTACTGGAGCGAATCAGCAGCAGACACCCCAGACACCTAACCGCAATATCAATCACGGCTTAAACCGCGAATCCGGCTATGGACTCGGAGACTAAAGAAGGTGGGGGGCTCAAGATGTATATCTTGAGCCCCCACCTTTGCGTGTATTTAAGGTATGCGACAACCCGCTCTGCGTATGCGCCGAAGCGACCGCAGGCTCACACCTATTCTTAGGTGACCACTCTGAGAACATGCGCGAACGCGCGGCGCGCGGCCGTGACAACTTGCACGGACTCGCCTTTCTTCGCCGGAGTCGAGCGGTATGGCGCAGACAGGCCGGTCTCAGAATGAGGCACCGCGTCGAGGTCCTGCAGCGCCGACACGAGGTGTTGAGCTCTAAGAAAGAGGTATGGGGTGAGAAATCCAGTAGTGGATTTCTCACCCCATACCCCTTCACCGTTCTCAGCAGCACACGAGACGCTGCTCTGTTAATCTGGAAGAAAGCACCGATACCCCGTGAGGTCAACGATGAACATTCACCCCTTCGACAACCACAGCGCTGACATCGAGCAGGAACTTGCCCGTGAATTGCAGGCTATCGCCCGGCAGATTCGCCAGGCGCTGCAGAACCATAGGCAGCAGGCCGCTCGTGCAGAAACCCAGGAATCTGTGAATGCAGATGTGCAGATTCCTGCATCTCCGTATGCGCGGCTCTGGGAAGAATCATGGTGGGCTACCGCAACCAGCCGCGACCTAGCCGAATGGGCCACCGCGGCAGATCAGGAAGCACCCTACCGCGCTGACGCCGCCGCAGCCTACCACCACCTCGACGATAAGCTACGGAACGAATACGGGCTCACCCTCGCCGACTACCTGGCATACCTGAAGGAACACGGCTGGGAAGAACGCTACGAACAACACCAGGCCCAGGAACGAGCTGAAGAACGGGAGAATCTCTCCGATTCTGAGCGTCAGAAGGAACTCGACTCTAACGACCCGGCTGAAGCTCAAGAGCACGAGAACCAGTCAGAGCAGGCTCATGCCCAGGCTGGTCATGAGTGGGATCAGGCTGAAGCCCGCGGTGAGCGTGCCGCCTACTACGAGGCCCACTACGATTCAGAAACCGCACACGCGGCCAAGCTCAACGACCAGTCCCTCGGTACGCACCCGCACCAGGCTGTAGCCGCTGCGAAGTCTCGAGGACCTCAGCAGCAAGCCAAGCCTGCCCGCGCCGTGCAGCAACAGGTGCATCAGCAGCACGAGCTATCCCACTAAAAATGTTCTCTTAGTAGGTGCGCTTTGCCAGTTCACGACGAACCGACTCACGCACACCCGCATCCTCAACCGACGCCAATACCGACGCCAGAGCACGCGAGAGAATATCCTCACGCATGAACGGCTCCACACGAGTTGCCTTGTACACCGGCACCAGTGCACGCGAGAGCATCGGGATGAAGTTCGGCTCAGCCCAAGACGGCTCTAGGGCGATCACGCGTGCCAGGGCGGGGGAGTACTCTTCCATCCAACGCTGGAAGTCCTCTTCGTTGGAGAAGTACGAACCGTCTTCCTTGAGCTCGAACGCCTGGGGGACTTCGGTGTTGGCGTCCTTGGCTTCGTCGAGCTCTTGTGCGAAGTCGGAGACGCGTTCGCGTAGGGCTGCCATCTGCTTGAACTGTGCGGGGATATCCTCATCATCGAGGGCTGCTACGTAGTTTTCGACTTCGCGGTCATCGGGTTCGCGCAGGGTGGTGCCGGGGGCAGGGAGGGTGGGGAACTGGTAGCCGTTGTTGGTGAGGTGGTTTGCCTTCTCTTCCCCCTTGACGGCTAGTTCGATGGCGGTGTTGAGCAGGTCCTGCTTTGCGTCGGCGTCGATGGGGTAGCGGCCGTACTGGCCGGGGGTGTACTTCTTGAGCAGGTTGTACAGGGCGATGCAGCGCAGGCGCAGGTTGTAGAGGAAGCCTTGCCAGTTGCCGAGGGTGGCGAAGCCTTCGTTGATGAGGGTGAGCATTTCGTCGATGGGTTCTTCGTCGGCGAGTTCGGTGGTGAGGCTGTCGAGGAGGTGGTTGATGCTTTGTGCGGTGGCGATGTCGGTGCGTAGTGCTTGGGTGAGGGCGAGGTCGTCGGGGTAGGAGATGTAGTGGCCGCCGTCGATTTGGATGAGGTCGGTGTGGGTGATCCATGCGGGGGCGGTGGGGTTGGTGTTGATCATGGGTGTTCTTTCGGTTGTGGTTGGTGGTGTGGTTGTTGTGTTCCCGGTTGCTTCGGTGCAGGGGGTATAGGAAAGGCACCCCGTGGGGGTGCCTTGTGTGCAAAAGCCCAGTCGGGCAGCGTAAGGGCTTCTATATATTTCACCACACTGCAGACCCTCAGGGCCCATCCGGCCAGGTCCAAAGCGTATTCTATGGAGCTAGTTTCAAGTTTTTGATGCACCTCTATCAGTTTAGCATTTGTGAGGTTCTGTGGCTGGAGGTTTGGTCACGGCGACCGAAAAGAAAACCCCACCAAACCCGCCGCGCGCGGCGCCCGCAGAAGTGCGGCGTAAGACACTGCACCCGCTGTCTCGCACGTACGCCCGAAAAGTGCGAGAATGGAGCGAAAAAGAAAACTACGAAAGAGACACTTTCATGCTTATTCTCGTTGTGAACGCTGGTTCTTCCTCCCTGAAGTACCAGGTGCGTGACACCTCCCTCCCCGAAGCAGAGCAGATGCTGGCCTCCGGCCTGGTTGAAAACATCGGTACCGACGTGCCCAACCACGAGGTCGCATTCGACATCATGTCCGAGAAGCTTGAGCCCGTCCTGGCAGGCCGCGAGCTGCAGGCAGTCGGTCACCGCGTGGTGCAGGGTGCGGAGAAGTTTACCCACCCCACCCTGCTGACTGAAGAAGTTGTCCAGCAGATCGACGACCTCTCCCCGCTGGCACCGCTGCACAACCCCGCACACGCTCAGGGTATGCGCGCCGCAATGCACAAGTGGCCCTCCCTGCCGCAGGTTGCCATCTTCGACACCGCGTTCCACTCCACCATGCCCGAAGAAGCATGGCGCTACGCAATCCCCTACGACCTGGCTGACAAGTACAGCATCCGCCGCTACGGCTTCCACGGCACCAGCCACGAGTACGTCTCCCACGTTGCAGCCGACATGCTCGGCATCGCCCGCGACAAGTTCAACGGCATCGTGGCACACCTCGGTAACGGCGCATCCGTGACCGCAGTGAAGGACGGCAAGTCCGTCGACACCTCCATGGGCTACACCCCGCTGGCTGGCCTGATCATGGGTACCCGCTCCGGCGACATCGACCCCTCCGCACTGACCACCATCCTGGTTCGTGAGGGTATTGACGGTGCACGCCTGGACACCATCCTGAACAAGGAGTCCGGCCTGCTCGCACTGGCTGGCTCCAACGACATGCGTAAGGTCGTTGAGGCTGCACAGTCCGGCGATGAGCGCGCACAGCTCGCACTGGACATGACCTCCTACCGCCTGATGAAGTACATCGGCGGCTACAACCTGGTTGTTGGCGGCGCACAGGCTCTGATCTTCACCGCAGGTATCGGCGAGAACTCCGGCGACTTCCGTAAGCTGGTCCTGGACCGCCTCGGCCCCCTGGGTATCAAGTACAACGAGGAGGAGAACGCTAAGCGCTCCCCCGAGCCCCGCGTGATTTCCACCGAGGATTCCGCCATCAAGGTTCTGGTCATCCCCACCAACGAGGAGAAGGCCATCGCCGAGGCTACCGAGGAGCTCGTCAAGAGCCTCTAAGCCCCACGCACCCCGCCGTGTAGGCGGCTGAGCGTAAAGTTATCCGCCGTGGCGCCCATTCCGTATGGGTGCCACGGCGGACTTGTTTTATGGGCATCCATTAGCATGAATGTATGTGATTTAACTTACTTTACAATGCAATATTGCGGCAATGTGGTATGTATTGCATGTATATTATCCGTCACTTAGAAAACAAGAATGAAAGTTAGTTAAAAGTGTGGGTTTAGATGCTACATGGAGTGTAAATTTATTGCTTGCTTGGGAAAGTTGTGCAGGGGGGGGGTGTGAGAGTGCGTCGATTTGCAACATTCCAACATTGATGGCAGTTAAGGTTGAGGGTGAAAAAAGGTTGATAATCCTAGATTAATTCTGTTAGGAATTTTTTATCGACCCAAGTTGTTGCACAATATGAAACAATAAATGCAAATTTTTGTGCTTTCATATAACGAGTGTTCATCGAAAAGAACTGAAGCGGATTTATAGCCGCACAAGAATTCTGGGAGCACACTCTGAAGTATACGTTTAAACACATACTGCGATAACTTTTATTTTTTGTATTTTATATACAGAAATGAAGTGAATCAATGTACAAAACTCATTCCAATTGAGAGAGATTTGGTAATGGATATTCACTCGACTAAGAACCACTCCGAACAGAGTGGAAAGCTGATGGGTCGTCGTTCCCTGGTTAAGGGTGTAGCGTGGGCAGCTCCTGTTGTGGCAGCAACCGCAGCGGTGCCCGCCTACGCCGCATCCAAGAACCCTTGCGAATACGGCACCATCGTATCCGTGCCCTGGGGTGAACGTGCCGAACGTCGCCGCTACAAGGGCACCGTGAATGAAGAATACGAATGGGCAGTGATGCCCACCTCCAACTGCAGCCCCCAGCCGCAGACCTACTTCATCGACAACACCACCCCCGAACGTAAGCTTGCTTACCCCTGGGGTCGTTACGAGGGTGTGAGTGACTTCCCGCCGATTTACCCCCCGAACGGCAAGGACACCCCCGACTACGATTCCAAGGACGGCGTTGGCGGTGTTGGCGGCGGCGTTATCATCAACGTTCGTGTTGAGAACGTTGCAGGTGACGTCTCCTACGCACCGACCCCTACCGGTGAGGACCGTTTCGCATTCGGTGAGGCCGAGGCAAACCGCAAGAACAACATGTACTACGCCGAAGGCTACAAGGGCAAGGGCGCAAACCCCCCGGTTGTCCGCCTCAACGACAACTACAAGGGCAGCCGCTCTACCTACATTGCTCACGGTAAGTACAACTACCTGCACTTCCCGGATGGTCCCCGCCCTCCCAAGGAAAATAGCCCCCTGTGGACTTACGCATACGGTAAGCACTACACGACCGCTGAAGGCCGCGACGGCTGGTCCTGGGACATTCAGGTGATGGCTAACATTACCCACCCCAATGCTGGTGCAGACGTTGTGTCGTACATGACCTACCTGCGTAAGCACACCTACGGTGACCCCGCGCATCAGTCGGCAAAGGTCATTCCGGTGCAGTATCGCGTTATTGTGACTTCCCCCTGGGGTACCGTCACTTATCTTTCGGCAGCTGTTTAATATCAGCTTGCATTAGGTCTGAATGGAGTAGTGACCCAGTCAGCCTATTTCAATCTTGGATTGAGATTTATATATTTGTGATGTTTATTTGAGTATGAAGTTGATGGATTTTTAGTGTATTAGGGAATGGTGTCTCTAATAAGTAGACGCTATTCTTCTGTCAGCTTTTTGGAGGGGCCGGGCCGCGCCACGTGTGCGGAACCGGCCCCTCTGCATGCACCCATAGGGAGAAAAACCAAGCATTGCATCTCTTGGTGGGCTATTGCGGGAAAGGCGAGAGGTGGTGGGCATTCTATGAGAAAAAGCGTATTCACATTCACTAGTACGTGTCCAAACCCGATAGAGTGGAGTCAGACAACACTCGATACGAAGTGGACGAGATATGACTCAACCTCCTGAAAACCACCAGCCCGGCGGGCAGTTCAACGCCCAGCCCGGCCCCCAGGGGCGCCCCGCCCCGCAGGGCACGCCCCTTCCGCAGGACCTCTCCGCGGGCTGGCTGCCCGAAGATAAGCGTCAGAAGCCGGTGAGCCCCCTTCCGGAACCCAGGTTCTTCGCCTACCAGTCCATACTGCCGACGAAGGTGCTGCACGCGCTGCGTCACCCCGCCGAAATCCCGTGGCTGGTCGCCGCCTACGCGGTCACCGCGGCCGGCTACATCGTGCTGTTCATGTCGATCATTACGCTGTTTGGCCGCATGGGCCAGTGGCTCTTCTCGTCCGGTTCGGGCGACTACACCGGCGGCACAAGTAGCCGCGTGGCAAGCAGCGTGCAGGACATCGTCATGCAGGCCGTGTCCATGCTGGTTCTGGGCCCTCTCGTGCTCTTCATCGTTCGTGCCCTCTTCTACGCCCAGCAGCGTGTGACCGGCGTGCGCATCACCCCGACCCAGTTCCCCGAGGCGTACCAGATGCTCGCCGAGGCCGCCGAGGCAGCCGGCCTGCGCCGCGTACCCGACGCGTACGTCATCAGCGGTAACGGCACCATCAACGCCTTCGCATCGGGTCACGGCTTCCGCCGCTTTATCTGCATCTACTCCGATCTGTTCGAAATCGGCGGTAAGTCCCGTGACCCGCAGGCTCTGCGCTTCATCATCGGTCACGAGGTGGGCCACATCGCGGCCGGTCACGTCAGCTACTTCCGTCTGATTTTCACCACGCTCTTCAGCCGCATCCCCCTGCTGTCCAGCGCGCTGTCCCGCGCTCAGGAGTACACCGCCGATAACTTCGGCTACCGCTTCTGCCCCGAGGGTGCCGAGGGTGCCATCAAGGTCATGGCCGCCGGTAAGTACCTGAATAAGCAGGTCAACTTCGACGAGCTGGCCGACCGCGCCGTCACCGACCGCGGCCTGGCCGTCTGGTACGTGAACCTGCTGATGAGCCACCCCGTGATCACCTGGCGTGCTCACGCCCTGCGTGACCGCACCCAGCCGGGCCGCCTCGTCTGGCGCCCGACCGAGAACCCCACGGACAACGGCACCCCGCGCGTGCCCGTGCTGGTTCCCGCTTCGGAGCCCGTTGGCATGTGGCCCGACCCGATTCAGTCCACCGAGTTCATGCAGGAAAACCAGAAGACCTGGGAGCCCTTCAACCTCGAGACCGTGGACGTGGTACAGAAGCCCGAGGAGGACCTCGCATACCCCGAGAACACGGCCCTGTTCAGCGGTTGGCAGACCGAGCAGGCTCGCGCGTTCCACGCTCAGCGTTGGGATGCGTACGCGGCCGCCGGCGGTGCACCCGCCGCGGGTGCGTCCGGCTTCGGCCAGCAGGCGGCCTCCGGCTTCGGTCAGCCCGGCCAGCAGCCCGGCCAGCAGTCCGGAACCCCGGATCAGTCCGGCTCCCAGCCCGCTTCTCAGCCCGGCCCGTTCGGGTCGGCTTCTGAGCAGCCCGGCTCCAACCGACCCGACGCCGGCCCCTCCGGCGAGGGTGGTTACGGCTTCGACCCCGGCAACAAGTAGCCCGCTAAGCCGTGAACGCGCCCGCGGGCGCTAAAGGCTCAAGAACCCGCCGAGGGCACCTCATCGTGAGAGGTGCCCCCGGCGGGTTCAGCTCTTTAACCGCAGGTCATAGAATAGGGGCTATGCTCTCATCACTGCGCTCCATCAAGCTTGACCCGCTGCTGACCATGCTCATCACCGCCGTTATTCTGGCCATTATCGTGCCGGCTCGCGGCGACTTCGCCGAGTGGTTCAGTAACGGCACGAAGTTCGCGGTTGCCCTGCTGTTCTACCTGTACGGCGCGCGCCTCTCCACCGCGGAGGCCATTCGCGGCCTGACCCACTGGCGTCTGCACCTGATGATTTTGAGCTGCACGTTCGTGCTGTTCCCGCTGCTTGGCCTGGCCCTCTCGCCGCTACGTTTCGTGGTCGGCGATGGCCTGTACATGGGCATCCTCTACATGACCTTTGTGCCCTCGACCGTGCAGGCATCCATCGCCTTCACCTCGATTGCGGGCGGTAACGTGGCGGCGGCGATTGTGAGCGCCTCCCTCTCCTCGATTGTGGGTGTGGTGGCCACGCCGCTGCTGGCCATGCTGCTGATGCACACGGACCATATTGAGTTCTCGGGCACCGTGTTTCTCGACATCGCGATTCAGCTGTTCCTGCCCTTCGTACTCGGCCAGCTCACGCGCCGCTGGGTGGGCGGGTTCGCGAAGAAACCGACCACCAAGTGGCTGGATAAGTTCTCGGTCATGATGATCGTGTACTCGGCGTTTTCGGCCTCCGTGGTGCAGGGCGTGTGGACGCGCGTGGCCTGGTGGCAGATCGTGGTGCTCATCGTGCTGATGGCGCTCATCGTGATTTTCATGCTGTGGCTGACCGACCAGCTGGCTAAGCGCCTGGGGTTCAACCGTGCCGACCGCATCACGATTCAGTTCTGCGGTTCGAAGAAGTCGCTGGCGGCCGGCCTGCCCATGGCCATCATTATTTTCGGTGCCGGGTCGCTGGGCCTGATGATGCTGCCGATCATGATTTTCCATCAGGTTCAGCTGATGATTTGCACCTGGCTTGCGGGGCGTTACGCGCGCCTGGATGTGGTGGGCGCGGCGGCCGCGCTGGAGGCTTCGAAGAAGTAGCCGGCGTCCCCCGCACGCGGTCGTCCGCTGCCCTCTCGGATAGCGTGCGGGGCGTTCACGAGGGGGGAACATGACGAAATTTTTTAAAAATAACCGACCAGTGCACTTATGTGCAATATGTGGTGTTTGTGCTGGTCAGTTGATTTTCTGTGGGGTTTGCAGGGTATTCTGCCCAAAATTCCCCTCGGAGACCCTGAACACTATCCGGTGTTGGGGGTTCGCATTAGCCAAAATGGTGCTTTAGAATGTTTCACTGTAGCTTCAGCGAAACCGGGTTCCACCTGCGAGTATTTACTGACGCTACGTCACATGGGCACGGTAGAGATTCACTCCCTCAACCGGCCCGGAGCACTCGCCGTGGCGGATTCACTCCCCGACCGCGCGATGGCCGGATGAGATTCACTCCCTCGCACCGGCAGACGCTCCCAAACATTCACTCAGACACAACTGGATAACTCAGCTTCACCACGCGCAGCTATAGCTCCGGCTATCCTGCGTGCTCGTCGCTGTAGTGCATCCACCCCAGAAACGAGGACACATTATCATGGCTACCATCATGAGCGTGAACGTATGCGATTCCAAGTACAACGCTGACCCG
>ERZ773074.135-NODE-135-length-34569-cov-3.226720_pt1 | contig 34569 bp, 41 predicted proteins | sample MGYA00580615_ERZ773074 | MGnify/ENA primary metagenome ERZ773074 (study PRJEB29015, sample SAMEA2738126) | human oral metagenome | biome: human oral; feature: human-associated habitat; material: saliva | place: China | collected 2160 ...
TAAGATAGAAATCCTCCCGAAATGTTCATTTTTATGCTAAAATAATGCCACTCGCCCCGAAGCCCTTGATAATACTGATTTTTCGAGGTGCTGGAATGAATGAATACGGAATTGAATACGACATTTTTATATTACCATATATTCAAGCAGTTTTTCCACGGTATCGGTCCGCTGTTCTTCCGTTATGTGAGTATATAGGTCCAGGGTTATTTGAACAGTGCTATGACCTAACCTATCAGAAATGTTTTTAGGTTCCACACCAGCGCTAAATAATAATGAAGCGTGTGTATGCCTTAAACCGTGGGGCGTAATCTCTTTCAAACCATTATCGGCTATGAAGCGCTTGAAATAACGAATAAAATTATTAATACGTACCCAATCGCCCCACTTATTCGTAAAAATGAAATTTTCTTCCCCTTCAAAATGTTTACCATTTTTGAAGTAGGTTTTTATTTGGTCCTTCCGCCATTCTTTCAAGATTGAAAGGGTGTTAGAATCAATAGAGATCACACGTTTACTATTTTTAGTTTTGGGCGTTTGAAGATGTTCTTTCCCGTCAATCCTGACCGCTGTTTTGTTAACAGAAAGTTTCTTTTCTTCAAAGTCTATATCCGACCACTTCAGGGCTAAGGCTTCCCCTTCCCTAAGCCCGGTATAAGCCATTAAATGCACCAGCGGGAAGAAATAAGGGAGCGTAGCTTTTGAAGCTAGTTTTAAAAACTCTTTCAGTTCTTCCTTGGTTAAAAAATTCCCCTTCCTTTGGGTTTGCCGGCTTTTGGGTTTGATCACTTTATCAAAGGGGTTTGAATTGATGATGTCCATTAAAACAGCATATTTAAAAATACGGTTGATAACTGAAAGGTAGTGGCCATATAGTACATAAGTTTTACTTAATTCAATAGCTATCTTTTGGCAGTAAGTTACAGTTACTTGCTTTAACTTCATTTCTTTAAAATGTTCCTCAGTCATTTTCTCAATCTTTGACTTAACATTTTCAAACGTGCTAGGTTTTACCGTGGTCTTATAATTTTCCAACCATAGGGAAGCTAGTTCTTCAAAAGTTGGATCTTGGAACCCGTCCGATTGATTCGACGGAAGCCCGTTCTCTTCCACGTCAAGCAGCAAATTTCTTTCCGCTTGTTTGGCTTCTTTCATAGTTTTAAAGCCTCGGCGCGTAGTTCGTCGTTCTTTTCCGGTCAAGGGATCAATCCCCAGATAGGTTTGAAATAAGTAACGAGTCTCCCCGTTTTTAGTTGTATATTTTTTTATCATGTCTTTCCTCCGTTTTGGCTTGCCCGCACAATTGAAAGAACGAAATGATTTTGCTATACTTAACTTATATCATGTTTCCCCCGTGGCTTGCCTCGGGGCTTTTTTTGTTTATTCGAAAAACAGTTTAATATTATCTGCTTGCGCATTGGTGATCTTTGCTTTAATTGTCTTAACTTCGTTTGTCTCGATATTCCGCAAGTACAATTTAGCAAGTCCGGGCTTTTCTTCTTGAGTGGTGATAGTGTCCGTGCTTACTTTGCCTTTTCGCTTTCCAGACGCACCGATCACACCACCTACAATTGTACCGACTGGCCCAAACGCTGAACCGATTCCAGCTCCTAAAAGAGCACTCCCTTTTTTCCCCTTTTGTTTGGTCGTACCAGTCGTTTTTGTGCGCTCTATAATAGTAGAGCCCTCAAATTGAAAATTTTCAAACTCAAATAATTCTGGGTTTTCTGAATAGAATCCAATATAGTATAGGCCATCGATTGTTTTCCGGATCGTGGTCGTCCCGATTGAGATTTTTGTTTCTTGGCCAGCTTTTTTTCTCATTTCATTCATCGATGAAATTCCGTCTGCTGTCTTTTCAGTTGCTTTTTTCGCGAAAGTCTTGATTTTATCAAAGTCCATAATGTTTCTCCTTTTATCCAACTAAACGATAGTATTCATCTATTACCATTAATTCATCAGCCGTTGTTTTTAACTTGTGGCGCTCCATAAAATGTACATAGTTAAACTCGCTTGCGTCCCCGGCTTCTAATTCTTCCTTTAATAGCGCGTGTATCATGGCCCTATTGGCCTCGTTCTCGCACTTGATCGGGTTTATGGTATATTCGGCCGTCGTATGTTCTAAATGGCCCAGCTCGTGCAATATCACACGTTTCTGGGCCTCTTTAGTTAGTGATTTATTAACAAAAATGATCTTCATATCAGATAAGATCATTCCGGGCCGTGGCCACAGTTCATTGTCAAAGTAAGCGAGCGTGACGCCCGCTTCGTGACAAATGTCTTCTAGTCTCATAATCTTCCTTTTAGATATCCTTCAATAATATTTTGTATAGCAACGATATCTTCTTCATTTAATGGCTTTCCGTCGAAAGTCTTCGCATTTTCGGCCATTTTTCGGAGATCCAAGTCCGAAAGGTCCAGTTCGGGACTTGCCTCGCGTCCTCGAGGTACGTCATAACCCATTAACCAAGCCTCGGAAACATTAAAAGTCAAAGCTAAAAGAGCGAGCTTCTTTTGGTCTGGCGCTTGTACCCCATTTACGTATTGAGAAAGAGCACTTTTTCCGAGTTTGACCCCTAATTTTTCTTGAAATGGTTTTGAATTATTGATAACGTCGACTTGTTTCCAGTTCTTTTCGGTCATTAACTCCCGAAGCCGATCAGCGGTTTCATATTTTCTCATGGTGTTCATCTCCTTTTTTCTACTATAGTATAACACACAAAAAGAAAATAAAAAATAAAAAAGTTCAAAAAAAATGAAAAAACTTGTTGACAAAGTTCATGACGCATGATATACTTAATTCATCAAGTTCATAAGCCATGAACAAAAAGAAAGGAGGGGGGAATATGAGCAACGATTATTCAAAACTTTTAGGAAAGATTACCGAGAAATTCGGTACACAAGCGGAATTTGCAAACGCCTTGGGAATATCAGAAAGAAGCGTATCGCTAAAACTGAATAATAAAGTCTCTTGGAAAGATAGCGAGATCGCGAAAGCGGTCGAAGTGCTCGAGATCGATCCGGAGAATATCCCGGCTTATTTTTTTAAGTACAAAGTTCAACAAGTATGAACAAAAAAACGCCGGATAAAAAATCCGACGCTTACTTAAAATATCTACCTAAATTATATCAGAAAGTGCTTGCCCGCACAATTGGAGGAATGAAGAAATGGAGGAGCTATACTTGCCTCCCTTGATCTCAGACGAGATCGCGAAAGTCTATTTAAAACAGATGATCGAGATCATGAAAGAAGAGCTCAAGGAAGAAATAACATTGGAAAGATTACCACTAGATCAGAAAGCCTTAATGAAGAAATTCGGCTTCGATCATGGCTATATAAAGAAGCTAGAGCGTCGAGGGCTCGCGTTTCGAAAACAAGGAAAAAAGAAAATGTATGACGTCCGGGACGTGTACGAAATTTTAGAACAAGAAAAGGAGTATTTAAAATGAATCAAATTATTATTTCTGGGCAAGTTGCCGGAACAGTAGCGATTGGGGGCGTATGCTTCATCGCTGGACTTATCGTGTCATGGAAGGACCATAAAAAAAGAATGAAGATCGCTAAAACGGAAACGTTAAAAGCAATTGAAGAAGGACTTCCAGAACACAACGCGCAAGTCATCGAGCAATACGAAGACGAGCTCGCAAGCCGTAGAAAAGCAATGAAGCTCTATACAGAATCTCCGGAGGTTCCGTTCCATGTTTGGTAAGAAAACGCGAAAGATCAAACAACAATCGAAAGCACTCAGTCGATTGTGGCTTATCAATCTGCAACAAACCGAAATTCTGAAAGCTACTCTTGAGCGGGAAGAACGACTACTTGACGAGCTTGCTCGTCTGAAAGGAGAGGTTAGAAATGGTAACAATCAATAAGCTCGAGATCGAAAACGTAAAGCGCGTTAAAGCGGTCAAAATCGAGCCGTCAGCGAAAGGGCTGACAATCGTCGGGGGAAACAATAACCAAGGCAAAACAAGCGTGTTAGACGCGATAGCGTGGGCCTTGGGTGGCAATAAGTACAAGCCTTCGCAACCACAGCGCGAGGGGTCAACGATTCCCCCAAGTCTTAAAATCACGCTGTCAAATGGCCTTATCGTCGAACGTAAGGGCAAAAATAGCGATCTAAAGGTTATTGATCCGAGTGGAAACAAGGCTGGCCAGAAATTGCTTGATAGCTTCGTCGAAGAGCTCGCTCTTGATCTTCCAAAATTTATGGAAATGACCAACAAGGAGAAGGCTACGACGCTTCTTCAGATTATCGGGGTAGGCGATCAGCTCGTCCAGCTTGAAATGGAAGAGAAAACCAAGTACCAAGAGCGCCACGCGATCGGCGTCATTGCGGACCAAAAAGAAAAGTTTGCCAAAGAGCAGCCGTATTATCCAGACGCACCGAAAGAGCTCGTCTCGATCGCGGAATTGATCCAACAGCAACAAGAGATCCTCGGGCGCAATGGCGAAAATGCTCGCAAGCGTCAGAATCTCGCGAAAATCGAAAGCGATTATAATTTCGCTCTTTCAAATGTACAGCGTTTAGAAAAAGAGCTAGAAGAAGCTCGAGAGAAAGAGCAAGGACTAGCGCAAGACTTGGATATTGCTCGTAAGGATACGCAAGATCTTATCGACGAATCAACGCAAGAGATCGAAGACAGTATCGCGAATATCGAGCAGATCAACCTCAAAGTCCGGGCAAATCTTGACAAAGACAAGGCCGAAGAAGACGCGAAGGTTTACCGTGAACAATATCGCGAGTTAGACCTTGTGATCGAAGGTATTCGCAAGCAAAAAACGGACTTGCTCACAAACGCGGACTTACCGCTTCCGGGCTTATCCGTGGACGATGGCGAACTCTTATACTTGGGCCAACGCTGGGACAATATGTCTGGATCTCAACAGTTACAAGTTGCGACGGCTATCGTCCGCAAACTCAAGCCAGATTGTGGCTTCGTGCTTATTGATAAGTTAGAACAGATGGACCAGATTACACTTGCGGAATTTGGCGCGTGGCTAGAGCAAGAAGGGTTACAAGCAATCGCGACGCGTGTTTCTACGGGCGGAGAATGTTCCGTCATCATAGAGGACGGATACAGCGTCAAACCCGAAACAATCGCACATTCTCAAGGCTGGCAAGGCGGATTCTAACAACAGAAAGAAGGAAAAATCATGAAAAAAACAGAAAAATTTATCGTATTGCGTAACAAAAACACAGGCGACTATATCCAAAATTACAAAAACAATGAGGGCGCGTTTACATTTTCAGCGCAATTGACTAGCGAAATTCAAGACGCCGCGACTAATCTGATCGATTCAATCGAGGTCGTTGGAAATGACGGTCAAGACCTAAAAGCACTTGCCCAAGGTTTGGGGAGTGAGATCTTAGTCGTAGAAGCAGAATACACACTCAAGACCCTTGACGGAGAAGAGCCAAAAGATCTCACGGAAGAGATCAAAAAGGCAAAATATAAGCATTTTCAAAATATGTTGAATGGGCTTTTGAGAGGTTATAACGATTACGACGAAGAGGAGGACTAAAAATGCAAATCACAAGAGGAAGGAAGGCACGGGCCCAGAAAGTTGTTATCTATGGCCCGGAAGGGATCGGAAAGTCTAGCTTTGCGAGTCAATTCCCCGATCCGGTATTCATCGATACGGAAGGGTCGACGGATAATATGGACGTAGCCCGTATGGACAAGCCCACAAGCTGGACCATGCTAAAGAATCAGATCGCCTTCATTAAAGCAAACCCAGACGCTTGCAAGACGCTCGTCATTGATACGATTGACTGGGCGGAACAGCTCGCGGTAGATTATGTATGCGCACAACACCAAAAGAACGGGATCGAAGATTTTGCCTGGGGAAAAGGCTATACATACGTACAAGAAGAGATCGGGCGCTTACTGAATAGCTTGTCCGAGCTTGTGGACAACGGGATCAACGTCGTTTTGACAGCTCACGCACAAATTAAGAAATTCGAGCAGCCGGACGAGATGGGATCATACGATCGGTATGAATTGAAGCTCGGGCAAAAATCAAGCTCAAAAACAGCTCCGCTCGTTAAGGAGTGGCCCGACATGGTGCTTTTCGCAAACTATAAGACAATCGTCATGACAACCGACACAGGAAAGAAAAAAGCCCAAGGGGGCGAGCGCGTCATGTATACGAATCATCGCCCGGCGTGGGACGCGAAGAACCGTCACGGCTTACCAGATCAATTGCCGTTCACTTATGACAGTATCGCCCATATCTTCAACGCGCCAGCGCCACAAGCACAACCACAACCAACACAACCAACGCCAGAGCCTCAGCAAGAAGAACAACCAAAGATCGAAATTAATGAGCAATTGCAAGAGGTCGCTCAAGAGGTGGCCCAAGAAATGGGACGCGCACAAGCACCAACAAGCGGGACACTTCCGCAAGCGTTGACTGATTTAATGGCACCGCACGGCGTGACGGAAAACGAGTTGCAAGAAGTCGCGTACATTCGCGGACACTTCCCGATGGGAACGCCGATAGAAAACTTTCCAAGCAATTACTGGGATATGATCGTTGCGAATTGGGACGCTACACTCGACGTCATTCAAAATCAAGTCCGGAAAGATCCGGAATTACCATTTAACACTAACAATTTATAAGAACTAAAGGAGAAAATCATCATGACACAACAACAATATAACAACTTCGAGCGCGAATTCGGTTGGGACGACACGATTCAGAAGGATTCAGAATTCGTCCTATTGCCAGAAGGACTCTACTATTTCACAGTTAAGAGCTATGATCGCGGTCGTCACACGCCGAACCCACAGAATCCCGGCAAGTTGCCAGCTTGTCCAAAAGCGACAGTATACCTAAAAATTGTGGCAAACGAAGGCGAGACAGAACTTCGTCACAATCTCTTCTTGCATAGCTCGACGGAAGGTATGCTTTCAGCGTTCTTCGGAGCTATCGGCCAAAAACGTAAAGGTGAGCCCCTCCGTATGGATTGGAACGCGATCATCGGCAAAGTAGGAGTTTGTAAGGTTGGATCTCGCGAGTACAACGGCAATAAATACAACGAAGTAAAAGGTATGGTCTATGCCGAAGACGTGGACTATACAAAAGTATTAAACGCACAACCGGGACAAGCCCCAGCGCACCAACAACCAGCACCACAGTATCAACAACCGCAACAACCAGCGCAGGGAGGCTTCACAGGAGGGCCGTTCTAATATAGGAGGTTCTAAAGTATGGAGTTAAGACCCTACCAGCAAGAGGCGCGAGAAGCCGTCCAGAAGGAGTGGGCAGAAGGGCGAAAACGAACCCTTCTCGTCCTTCCAACTGGGACGGGGAAAACGGTCGTCTTTTCAAAAATCATCGAAGATCAAGTCAGAGAAGGAAAGCGCGTGTTAGTGCTCGCTCACAGATCTGAGTTATTGGATCAAGCAAGCGACAAGCTAAAAACCGCAACGGGCCTCGGTACAGCGCTAGAAAAGGCTGAAAGTACGTCAATAGGCTCTTGGTATCGGGTCGTCGTGGGATCGGTTCAGACTATGCAACGGGAAAAGCGTTTAAGTCAATTCCCGCCCGATTGGTTTGACGTGATCGTGGTCGATGAAGCGCACCACGCTATATCTGACGGATATCAAAAAGTACTGGGCTATTTCAAAGACGCGGAAGTCCTCGGGGTTACAGCGACCCCAGACAGAGGCGATATGAAAAACCTCGGATCGTACTTTGACAGCTTGGCCTATGAGTATTCACTCGTACAGGCTATCAAGGAAGGCTATCTTTCCAAAATTAAAGCCTTAACGATTCCGATTGATCTCGATCTATCAAGCGTTTCAATGTCCGCGGGAGACTTTAAAGCGAGTGACGTCGGAACGGCACTCGATCCCTATCTCGTACAGATTGCGGACGAAATGGCCAAGTATTGCAAGGACAGAAAAACAGTCGTCTTTCTTCCACTAGTGAAGACGAGCCAAAAATTCCGCGATATTTTAAACGAGCGAGGATTTAAGGCAGCCGAAGTCAATGGCGAATCGAAGGATCGGGCCGAAGTGCTCGAGGACTTTGAGAAGGGTCGGTATAACGTCCTATGTAATTCCATGTTACTCACGGAAGGGTGGGATTGCCCTTCAGTCGATTGTGTGGTGGTATTGAGACCGACGAAAGTCCGAGCGCTCTACTCTCAAATGGTGGGACGTGGGACGCGTCTCTTCCCCGGAAAAGAAGAGCTTCTTTTGCTCGATTTCTTATGGCACACGGAACGCCACGAGCTATGCCGGCCGGCTCACTTAATTTGTGAGAGCCCGGAAGTTGCCAAAAAGATGGTCGAGAACATGGAAGAAGAGACGGGCGTCGTGCTCGATCTCGAAGCCATGGAAGCCAAAAGCGCAGAAGACGTCGTCGCAGAACGTGAAGAAGCTCTTGCGAAACAACTTGCAGAAATGCGGAAACGCAAGCGGAAACTTGTCGACCCATTACAATTCGAGATGTCTATCCATGCTGAAGATCTTTCGAATTATGTACCTAACTTCGGCTGGGAGATGGCCCCGCCGTCTGAAAAACAACTCAAAGCCCTCGAGAAGTACGGTATCTTTACCGACGAAGTGGGCAACGCCGGAAAAGCGAATCTCTTACTTGATCGCTTGAACAAGCGCAGAAACGAAGGACTTTCAACGCCGAAGCAAATCCGCTTCCTTGAGAGTCGAGGCTTCCGAAATGTCGGAATGTGGAACTTCGAGAGTGCTAGAAATATGATTGACCGTATCGCCGCGAACGGGTGGAGAATCCCGTCTGGAATCAGAGCAAGCGAATATGTACCAGATTAAAAAAATAAGGAGAAATACAATGAAAACTAACAAATTAACACTTTTTACAGTCGCTACTATTGCAACAGCTACACTTGGAATTAAGGGAGTAAATGCCGATGAGTCTGATCGAGGAATCACGCCAGAGACAACAACAATTGCAACAAACCAAAGCGGAGAAGCAAGCGGAACTGAATCAGCTATTCCAGCAACGGAAGCAAATCAACCAGCAAATTCTAACAATGACGCGGGAGCAGGAAGCGCTGAAGTTGAGAATAAAGGAGGAGAAGGACTTCCAACAAATTTTGAAAAGAGCGGGAATGTGATTGAAGTCAAGAATCCGGAAGTCGTTGTCGATCAGTCAAACGGTACAGGGAAGTACCAGCCCTTCACCGTTGAGTATAAAAACGTTCACTTCCCGGACGATATGGAGATCAACGCGGGAGATAAGGTCGTTTTCACGCTTCCGAAAGAAGTAGCTTTTCAAACTAGCTTCACCTTCGATGTGCACAACCCAGAAAATGCCGTTGTCGGCCAAGCTACCGCAGACAGCACAGCTGGCACTGTTACGACCGTATTCAACGACTATTTCAAGAATCACCCGTTGAACAAACAAATGAGCCTCAAGCTCGACGCGCAATGGACTGATAAAGTCCAAAGTGGCCAGCCCGTGAGTGCGAATTTTAATGGAACGATCGTAAATGCTCAAATCGGCAAAGAACAAGAGATTGGTAAAGACGAACTCTTGTCAAAATGGGGTAGCCAAGATAAAGACGATCCGACAGTCATCAACTGGACTGTACGCGTCAATTATGCGCGAAAAGTCTTAAATTACGTCAAATTGATCGACACAATGAGCGAAAATCAAAAGTTAGTTGATAACTACTTCGAAATCAAGAACATTGAAAGCCTAGATCCTTGGATTGACAAGGGATCAGCGATGGACCTCGTTAAATCAATCAGCAAGAGCGATCACGGCTTCGAGATCACTATGGACCGCTTGGACAAAATGGTCTACTTGTATTACAAAACTAAATTAACAAACGCGGTCAAAGATTCAACAAACCCAACGAATAAGATCGAGCTAAAGGCCGAAACTGACGGAGCTACTTCATATAGCTATGTTCAACTTGTCGGAGGGCGTGGGGACGCGTCTGGGGAAAATAAACCAGTCTTTGAGATCCCGAATGAATCGCCAGTCTATGACAAGCCTTCTATCGACTTAAAAGATATCCCGCTTATGCCTCCCGCTCCGATTTTGGAAAAGCCAGAGTGGAAGGGCGGTACAGTACCGTTTGACGCTCCACAGCTTGACAAGCCAGAGTGGAACGGTGGCGTGACACCGCCAGACGCGCCGGTTTTGGATAAACCAGAGCTTGTGATCGATATTCCAGAGCCAAAACGCGACGAACCAAAACCACAGCCACAGCCAAAACAAGACAAGCCAAACACACCAGCGCCAAAAACAAACGAAGATCCGAAAGTAGAAGAAGTGAAGATCGTAAAATCGCGCGAAGAATCAAGCGAAAGTCACGCGAAAAACGAATCTGAAGAAACAGTCGAAGCGTACAACGCGCCGGATACACTTCCTAATACTGGGTCAGAATTTGGAATCGCGATCAGCCTCATCGGACTTCTCGGGTTGAGCCTCGGAGTGGTTGGAATTGCAGCAAAGAAAGAAAACTAAAAAGGAATAGAGGGGAATAATGGAACGAGAATTTGACCTATTACCACTTTTAGACCATATAGACCCCTCGATTCTGTCTTATCAAGAATGGATCAATGTCGGAATGGCCTTAAAACATGAAGGTTATACCGCTTCGGATTGGGACAACTGGTCCTTACGCGATCCGGCACGATACCGCAAATTTGAATGTTTCAAGAAGTGGGACACCTTCAACGAAGAAGCCGGCTCGATTGTTACGGGTGGGACGATTGTCCAACTCGCGAAAGATCACGGGTGGGTGAATCCGTACTCGAGCGATAGCGAAGGCGCTCACGAGCTCGATTGGAACGATACGATCGATCGGGACTATCGTGTCATTGATAAGAACTGGATCGAGGGAAAAGAGATCCATGAGCCGGCAATTTGGAACCCAGTACAAGAGATTATCAAATACCTCGAGGCCTTGTTTGAATCGTCCGAAAACGTCGGATACGTCACAGAAAGCTATCCAAAAGTAAACGACGAAACGGGCGAAATAGAGAAATGGCTTCCGACTAAGGGAGCATATGACCGGACAGCGGGGCAACTGATCGAACAACTTTCCAAGTGTAACGGAGATATCGGGGCGGTCCTCGGGGACTATCACAAGGAAGCAGGCGCGTGGATTCGTTTCAATCCGCTTGATGGTAAGGGCGCAAAAAATGAAAATGTGACGGAATTCCGCTATGCACTCGTTGAATCGGACAGCATGAGCGTTGAGAAACAAAACGCAATCTATAAGGAACTAGAACTTCCGATCGTGGCCCTTGTTTATAGCGGAAACAAGTCCTTACACGCTATCGTGAAAGTGGACGCTGGCAATTACGAGGAGTACAGAAAGCGCGTCGACTATCTTTATAAGATCTGTCAGAAAAACGGGATCTCGGTCGATACACAGAACCGCAACCCGTCGCGCTTGTCCCGTATGCCGGGCTTCGAGCGAAACGGCCAGAAACAATTTCTTGTTGATACCAATATTGGTAAAGCTAACTGGGAAGAATGGTACCAATATATTGAGGACTTAAACGACGATCTACCAGATCCGGAAGGGCTCGTGGATAGCTGGGACAATCTTCCAGAGCTTGCGCCCGAGCTGATCCAAGGCGTCTTACGTCAAGGCCACAAAATGCTGATCGCTGGGCCGTCAAAAGCCGGGAAGTCTTTCAGCTTGATCGAAATGTCAATCGCTATTGCAGAAGGCCAGAAATGGCTTGAATGGAACTGTACACAAGGTAAGGTCCTATATGTCAACCTCGAGTTAGATCGCGCGTCATGTTTGCACCGCTTCCGCGACGTATACGAAGCAATGGGGCTTCAACCAAACAATTTACAAAACATTGATATCTGGAACTTGCGCGGTAAGACTGTACCGATGGACAAACTCGCGCCGAAGCTGATCCGCCGATCACTCAAAAAGAATTATATAGCGGTGATTATCGACCCGATTTATAAAGTCTTGACGGGTGACGAAAACAGCGCGGACCAGATGGCACACTTTACAAATCAATTCGACAAAGTAGCGACAGAGCTCGGGTGCTCGGTGATTTACTGTCACCACCACTCAAAAGGTGCTCAAGGGGGCAAAAAATCAATGGATCGGGCCAGTGGTTCGGGTGTATTCGCTCGAGATCCAGACGCACTGATTGACTTGGTAGAGTTGGACGTTACGGAGGAATTACTCACGCAACGGATCAATCACACAGCTACACGGATTTATAAAGAAGCCTTGCAAACGTGCAACCTTGGATATTACCAAGAAGAAGTAAGCCTCGACGATCTCCAAAGCCCCGCGATCATGCGGACACACTTCGAACAAGCGATTCCAAACGTGCTCGATCGGAAGCCTTGGACGGATAAGATCGAACAAGCCCGTCGAGCGATCGAAATTTCGACAGCGTGGCGTGTGGAAGGAACGCTTCGAGAGTTTGCCAAATTCAAGCCGATCAATATGTGGTTTTCTTATCCAGTACATTTCTTGGACGATTCGGGGGTACTTGCTGATATCCAACTCGAGGATACTACTCCTAATTGGAAAAACAATTTAGACAGTAAAAGGGCTAATGATAAGAAGAAAAAGTCCACTGACGAAAAATTCACAACGGCTATGGGAGTATTATTTGACGGAATCAATCCCGTTAAATTAGACGACGTAGTAGAGTATTTTTTAACCAAAGATAAGCAAGTTAGTGAAAAAACTATCCGAAGATGGGTGAAAAATAATGGTGATTTTGAAGTAAAAAATAATCAAATTTTACCTAAAATGAGTCAGGGACAAAATTAGGGACAAGGACAAACCCGAGGGACAAACCCGATGGACAACTTCGGGAATGTCCCTGTCCCTGAGGGACAAACCCGAGAATGTCCCTGTGTCCCTGATGTGTCCCTAGGGACAAGGACAAACCCGAGAATGTCCCTGAGAAATCGCACAACCATGCGTGTTTAAGCCGTCAGGGACAAACCCGAGAACTCAGGGACAAAACGAGGGACAGAATCTCTCCTTCTTTGAAGAGAGAGATTTAGGAAAATGTCCCTGAGTGTCCATGGGAACAGGAACAGGAACAGGGGGGCTTTGCTCCCGCCCCCTGTAACCCTGTAACCCTGTCCCCTAACATGGACGAAGCGCGTGAGCGTGAAAGCTAAAAATAAAAAGTAAAAAATAAAAGGTATAAAAACATGGTACGGAAGAAAAAAACATATTCAGTAAATTTGGATATTGGGAAGCAAATGCCTCCACTTTATCACACGTTACCCGGTCAAGATTTTTGGTATTCAGATTCCGAAGTTTTGAAATGGATCGCAAACCAACCTACTTTGTTGAATTTTGTAAAAGATCAATTAAGGTCAGCAGGATATATTACCTATGACGCGACAACTGGAAAATGGACCGGGGTCGATTATAAAAAACGAGGTGGTGAAAAATGATTGAATTCTTTTTGCCGATGGAGAAAATTCCGACAACGACTCACCAGCAGAAAAAAGTAAACGTCAGAAATGGCAAGCCGATTTTCTATGAGCCGGTGGAGCTGAAAAACGCTCGAGCAAAATTTGAAAGTCTTCTATCGCGTCACGTTCCCCCGGATAAATTAAAAGGACCAATAAGGCTCACGGTCAAGTGGTGCTTCCCAATGATTAAGGGAGTGCGGTCCGGCCAGTATAAGACGACAGCGCCAGACACTGACAATCTTCAGAAATTGTTCAAGGATTGCATGACCGAGGTAGGCTTTTGGATAAATGACGCAGAGGTCGCAAGCGAGATCGCTGAGAAGTTTTGGTCCGAGGTCGTGGGGATCTATGTCAGAGTGGAGGAGTGGGACGATGAATTATATACATTTCTTTAGCGTCGAGCTCCCAGACTTTATGGCGCGAAATAACCAAGTGGCACAAAGCCTCGGTTTTGGTTCTGAGCGTTACTGGTTCTGGACCGTGAACGCGATCGCTGAGATCTGCAAAAAGTACAATGACGACGAGTTAGTCGTAAAGCAATTCGGGCTTTTATTTGAATGGCTAGAGGCCCAAGCGGAGGGAATGAAACGATGAAAGAAAAAACGTACTATGAAGTTCTGGCAGAGATAGAGAAGGAAAAATACAACAAATTAGACGTGCAATTATCGCTCGGGACTATATGTGCTGGGCTCGTGAAAGAATTACAAAATGATAAAGAATTGAATGAAATCAATTACACGATACCGATCGGGAAACAATTGTACGAGATATCAGTCAGAAAGAAAGAAGATTGACCATGGAATACGTGAAATATGATCCATAACAACGCGAAGAATTGCGAAAAAATCTAAAGCGATTGATGGACGAAAGAGGAGTCACGAAAACACAGCTTTCAAGAAAGTTGGGTTGGTCCTATAATACGATCGATTACTGGCTTCGTGGGGATCGTGTACCCAGCAAAACAGGAATCGAGGCTATATGCGATTATTTCGGGATCGACGACGTGGAACTATTGGGCTCACCGATGAAGGTCCGGACGTTTGCTTATTATAAAGATGATACGCTTATCGCTTTCGGGACCATGGAAGAGATCGCGTACCAGACTGGGCGAAAGGTCGAGTCGTTGCGAAGCTTATTATGCAACTCGAAGTGATTCAACAAAATAACTAAAACATACATGATCGAGCTCGAGGACGATAAGAGATACGAGCTGACGTTTACACAGACGTTCTCGATCAATGAGTTAAATTCAAAAGGGCTCGGGTGGCTACTAGATAGCCCACTAGTGAGCGTGAAGGAGGTAGAGGAATGAATAAGCAGGAATTGATTGAGAAGTATAAAGCACAATTAAAAGATTGTACCCCTTTTGGCAGACTCGTTTCCCATGATCTAATAGTTAGTCATTTTTTAGATGACTTAAAACAACTAGACGAGCCGAAGAAGCCGGTAGTACCGCAGTTTGTGGCGGATTGGTACGAGGAAAACAAAGATGATTTTGAAGGGAATTTGTTTAGATGCATCAACACGATCTCAAGCATGTATGAAGACGAAGAATTGAACGATTTTGAAAATTGGGTGATAGAAGCACATACCGAGCCATTCCAAACTCTAGTGAACATGCACCAGTTCGGCTACACAGTCGAAATAGAAAAACGTTATTATGTAAGGTTTAAATTCATTGAAGATTCATATAGTTACTTAACCTTGATTAAGCACCTTAACGCTTGGACGTTAACGAATATAAAACTAGATAAAAAATTTCGTTCAGAACACACTAAAAAACAACTTGAAGGCGCCGGCTTCGGTTGGGTATTCGATTGTCCGGGAATTGAGATCGAGGAGGCTGAGTGATGTTTGTTATTTTTAGAAACAATTCAGAAGAACGCATAATAAATACCAATCAAATAAATTCAATCTTTCGAGATGAAGATCAAAAAGAACCATACTTTCATGTTGAATATTTTGGTGGTGGTTTTAAATTTCATTCGATGGAATGGAATGGCTTTTTCAAAGGCACGCCAACCCTGTCAGATGTTTGGCTTGCTTTAAGGTATTTTGAGAGAAAAAACGAGGAAAAATAATGGACCTATTAACTGTTATATTCGGACTCTCATCGCTTGCGTGGCTTGGTGGCCTCGCGGTGATCGGGCTCGCTATGTGGAAAGAAGGACGAGAAGATGACGAATAATGTAAAACTGTTTTTCGCAAATATCGTGTTTATTCTTTTAGTTTATTTTGGCGCGTGTGTAAATATTGAAGCACGGATCCGAACGCTTGAGACGAGCAACAGCGAGCTACAGCAAACAATCAAAACACAAAAGGACGAGCTGGAAAAAATCAAAGAAAAAAACACAATGCAAGACGTGATAATAAACAAATTGAACAACGATTATAATTCGCGTATGGCACAAGAATTACAAGAGATTGCCGATCAAAACGGCGTAGGGGGATAATGTGAAAGTCTATATTGTGAGAAAATATAACAAGCTGACGCGCTGGGATTGCAATCATTCGACAACATTCGAGGAGTTTGAATTTCAGACCAAAGAAGAAGCGCTCGAATTTCGGAATAGTCAGAAAAGAGGCGTATTCGATATTTACGATAAAGAAATGTGAGCCCGCTAGTGGCTAGAAAGGAGGGACGCTTGCGAATTGAAACTAGATACGGCTATCTGATAGACGCGCTTCGACGCTATCCATTCGATAAGGAGATCAAGGAACGGATCGAAGAGATCACCTTCCCGTACCAAAATTTTGATGAAAACTGGTTCATTAAGAGCAAGTCAGCAACTAACACGCCAGAAGCTCTCAAAAACGTTATTCTCAAAGAAAATGATCCAGAATTGATCCGACTCTATATGCTCGCGGAAGCTATCGAAGAATACACAAGCGAGTGCGCTCCTTCAAGTTGGGAGGCGATTAAGGCGCTCTATGTGACGAGATCGAAAAACGTCGAAGGCGTGGCGCTCGAGCTCTTTATGTCAAAAAATTCGGTCTATCGAAATATCATTAAACCGTTCTTTGAGGGGCTAGAAACAAAATATACAACTATTTTTCTAAAAAGGGTTTAAATTTGGGAAAAGTGTTCAAAAAAAGGTGATAAAATTGTATTATCGGAAGATTGAAGGAAACGACGATCTTCATTGCGGACGACAGGACAAGCCAACAGTACAGCACGTTTTTACTTTCATAAAAAAACTTTTCCCATTTTTGGGTATCTCCTTATATTTTTTCAAAAAACTTCGTTTCGGCGGTTCGATTCCGCCCGTCCGCTTTTGGTGAGGTTCTTTAGTTCTTCCCCTTGCCAGTCATTTCTATACTTACTTTTCTTTTACAGTCTCCCCCTATTCCTTTCTGGGGAGGCTGTTTTTTGGTGGTTTAATGCAGATTGAGGAAGTCAAAATAAAAGATCTGGTCGAGTACGAGGGAAACGCGAAATTACACCCGCAGGAGCAGATTGACAAAATCAAAAAATCGATCCAAGAATTCGGAAACAATGACCCGATCGCAATCGACGAAAATAATATCATCATCGAGGGCCACGGACGCTTACAAGCGCTTGAGCAGCTCGGGTACACGGAAGCGGAAGTCATTCGCTTGTCTCACTTGTCAGAGGATCAAAAGAAAGCCTATATCTTGGTACATAACAAGCTAAACATGGATACGGGCTTCGATACCAAAATGTTAAAAGACGAGCTGGACGAGATCTTTAGTGTGGACATGGCAGATTTTGGCTTTGACTTGCCGGAAGATGAAATTTTAAATTTCAACTCGGAAGTGGAAGGACCAGAGGAAAAAGAGAAAGAATTTCATAGAGAAACGACAATAAACCAATATAATCTTGACTTATTCGATCCGATGAAAATGGAAGGGCGTTTTGAAATGCCCGTTCTCGATCCGGTGGATCACGTACCAAAAAGATTACAGGGTTTTAATTACGTTCTAAACAAGCCCGACCATGAAGCGGGCGTCCATTTCTTTCTTGATGATTATCAATTCGAGAGGATATGGCAACGGCCAGAATTTTATATTGAAAAGTTGGGCGAGTTTGATTGTGTACTGACGCCAGACTTTAGCTTATATATCGATATGCCGGTCGCTATGCAGGTATGGAACGTTTATCGCTCGAGGTTAATTGGTCAGATCATGCAACGATATGGCTATACTGTCATTCCCACAGTATCGTGGGCGTATTCGGACAGCTTTTCTTTTTGCTTTGACGGATTGCCGGAAGGCGCTACACTTGCGATCAGTACGATTGGGGTCAAGCAGAACGAGGAACAATTTGAAATATGGCGCGATGGAATGGACGTCATGATCGAGCTATTGAAGCCAAAAAGATTGTTAGTCTATGGTGGCGCGGTTGAGTATGACTATGGAGATATCGAAGTACACTATTTCGAAAATGAAACAACGGAGAGAATGAAACATGGGCGGTAGAGGAGCTAAAAGCTCCGGCGGAAAAGGCCGGAAAACAAAAGTAAGTGGTGGCGGTGGTGCAACTAGCGCCGGAACGTTGCCACAAAGCACGGAGGCAAAGTTGAACCCGATCCAAATTAGACTGAAAAAGAAATTGTTTACTAACTATCACGAGAGACGAGAGCAATGGAAACAAATAGGGTCAAGGCAAACGATCAATTATGACAAGTCAGACAAACGGATCACTCGAACGCAAGGCGAAAGCTATAATACGCGCGTTAGTAAGTGGAGAAAAAATAAATATTTTGAAGAATACAAGCCAAACGGTAAAAGCGCGGTACAGATTCAAAGTGGAAAAATAAAAAAACGTTGGGAGAAACATTTCAACGAGCACCACAACGCAAAACGTAACCCACTATCAGAAAGCGCTTTTTCTAAAGCTCAAAGAATCAGACTTAGATAAAATCGAAATTTAACAGCAAGGAGGGGAGGCGATGGCCGGTGCAGACAATTTAAAAGTCCCAACCTCGGAAGAAGCTCGAAAATATGGCCGAAAAGGCGGTATCGCCTCCGGAAGAGCTCGAAGGGAGAAAGCGGACCTAAAAAAGAAAGTCAATCAGATTTTGGAGATGGACGTCTTCAGTCCGCAATTGAAAGAAATGCTCGAAGAGAAAGGCTTGAGCGCGACGAATCAAACGGCAGTCGCGACGGTTCTTTTGCAAAAGGCCCTAAAAGGTGATATGCGAGCGATCGAGCTACTAGCAAAGATGAATGGCAACGAAGGAACGAAAGACAAGCTCGACCAGAAAGAGCAAAAAGAGCGCGTCAAGGCAATGCAACTCGAGAACAAGAAACGCGAACAAGCTCTTGAGGGCGGTATGGCGTCCGAGGATATCATGGCCGATTATTTTGAGAAATTAGAAGGAGTGATTCAAGATGGCACTTGATCGGTTATATACAGATAAACAGATCGGGATCTTGCGTCGTTCTCTCTCCCGCGATTGGTACATGATGATAAACCACGGAGCAGTACGGGCCGGGAAAACCAAGCTCGACAATGATCTTTTTCTGATGGAATTAAAACGCGTCAAGAAAAACGCTGAAAAAGTCGGAGTTCAAACGCCGATGTACATTTTAGGCGCTGTATCGTCCGGGACACTTCAAACAAACATCTTACGCGAGATAACTGACGCTTACGGCCACGAATTTCAGTTTGACCGGCACGGGAATTTTACTCTTTTCGGCGTATACGTTGTAACGACCTTTACGGGGTCCATAGCGGGCCTTAAAGCTATCCGGGGTATGACAGCCTTCGGGGCTTATGTAAACGAGGCCACGCTCGCGAATAAAGAGGTTTTTGACGAGATCTTGAAACGTTGCTCCGGATACGGCGCGCGTATTATATGCGATACCAACCCGGACCACCCGAAGCACTGGCTCAAGATCGATTACATCGACAAGGCAGATGATGAAAAGATCATCGCGAATCATTTTACAATCTTTGATAACACGTTCTTAAATCAGAGGTACGTGGATAACTTGATCGCGACAACGCCTTCCGGTATGTTTACCGAGCGCGGGATATATGGTAAGTGGGTTATCGGTGAAGGTGCGGTCTATCGTGACTTTAAAGAGGAAATGTACGTCAAGAAAGCGCCCGAGCATTTCGCCAAGATCTATGCAGGCGTTGACTGGGGGTATGAACACTGGGGATCGATCGTTGTTATTGGACAAACGGAAGCCGGAGACGTGTACATACTGGAAGAACACGCGCACCAGTACAAAGAAATTGATTTCTGGGTGGACGTTGCAAAAGATATCAAGGCCAGATATGGCGATATATTTTTCTGGGCTGATAGCGCACGGCCCGAGCACGTCGGACGGTTTAACCGCGAGCGTCTTAAGTGTTTCAATGCTTATAAGTCGGTATTGTCTGGGATCGAAGAGGTGGCCAAGCTGATGAAGGGTGGCCGTTTTTTTGTCGTTTCAAATAAGGTTCGCAAGTTTAAAGATGAGATCTATCAATACGTCTGGAACGAGCGCACAGGCGAACCGTTGAAAGAACACGACGATGTACTAGACGCGGTAAGATACGCGATTTATTCACAGCACGTTTACGACACAAGCAGCACAGTTAAAGAGCGTATGCAAAGCGCACAATACTATTTCTAAAAGGAGGAATAAGAAAAAGTGAAATTCCTTAAAGGGAGACGCTTCGACGAGAACGCGAATCGTCAGTTTATCATGACGGCCGAAGATTTCGAGATGATCGAATACGAGGGCCAGAAATGGATCGAACGCCTAAAAAACTATATCGGGACGCACAGGTCCGAGCAACTAGACCGGTTGAAAGAGCTGAAACGCTATTATCTTGCTGATAATAATATCAAGTATCGCGAGGCGAAAAGCGATCCATACAGCGCGGACAACCGAATCGCGAGCGACTGGGCAAAATACATTGCTATTTTTGAGCAAGGCTATATGTTAGGGAACCCGGTCGAGTATAAGAATGAGAACGCGGAGGTCCAAAAACAGATTGACCAGTTTTCAAAACAAAACAACGAAAAGGACCACAACGTCGCGATTAAGACAGATCTCGCGATCTATGGACGTGCTTACGAACTTTTGAACACGTTTCAAGACGAGGACGGCTCGGTCTGGGTCAAGCTCTATCGTATGGACCCAGAGCAAACTTTTGTCATTTATGACGACAGCTATGAGCAGCGTTCTTTGATGGCTGTCAACTACTACTCTATCAGTTATGGCAACGGACATAAACGCGATTTTGTAAAAGTCTATACCAGTAACGCTATTTATGAGTATGTGGACGATAACCAAGACACGGACACGCTTCATCTCAAAGATACAAGCGAGCATTTCTTTAATGGCGTACCAGTAAATGAGTTTAGCAACAACACGGATCGGACAGGGGCGTTCGAAGCCGTGCTCGACTCTATCGACGCTTACGACTTGTCACAGTCAGAGCTTGCGAACTTCCAGCAAGACAGCAACGAGGCTCTTTTGGTTATTTCTGGGAACCCGTTCACAGGCGTAGAAGATAAAGACTTCATGGAAGACGGTAGCGTCAATCCAAACGGACGCCTTGCGGTATCTCAAGCATTTAAAAAAGCAAAAATCTTGATCCTTGACGATAACCCGATTCCGGGAGGATCAAGCCCGAGCGCGAATTATCTCGTTAAGTCATACGATACAGCCGGAGCGGAGGCGTACAAGGAACGGCTAGTAAATGATATCTTGCGATTCACTTTCACGCCAGATACAACGGATAACAACTTCGCTGGCACACAGTCAGGCGAAGCGATGAAATATAAGATGATGGCTGCTGACAACTATCGCGGTAAACAAGAGCTTTTGTTTGAAAAAGGCCTTATGCGTCGTTTGCGTCTCGCAGTCAATATCTGGAAGATCAAGGGGAACGATTCCGACAATTACAATCTTATCAATGAGACGGACGTCGTATTTACGCCAAACTTACCACAAAACGACGCTGAAATGGTAGCTATTGCCAAAAATCTCTATGGCGTGGTAAGTGAACAAACGATCGTCGAGATCCTTGAGCAAGTGACCGGGGTCAATGCCGAGGCAGAGCTGAAGCGTATGAAAGAAGAGACGGAAAAAGCGTTGAAAATGCCCCCACGAAACGAGCCACAAGCCGGCGAGGTAGCGACAGATGAAGAAACTGAAGCTAAACAACCATGAGGAATACTGGGAAGCACGCGCCCGTGAGATATTCGAATACGTTGACCGGAAAGATATAGACTTTTTCGCAGAATTAGAAAAAACTTATCGCAATGAGGCGGTAAGGCTTCAAAAGTCGTTGTTTGACTTTTACACAAAGTACGCTGAAGATCATGAGCTCACTTACCAAGACGCAACGAAGCGCCTTAGAGGTGAGGATCTGAGCGACTATGTGGATAATGCGACGTTATACCGCGAGCAGGCCGAAAAGGATCCGGAGCTATTGAAGCGATTGAACCAACAGTACGCGTCAGCTCGAGCGATCAGAATTGAGGCTTTGCAGCTGGAAGCTATCCACAGGCTCGGAGTGCTCACAGGAGCGCTTCATAAGAGCTTCGAGAGGTATTTATTCAACGTCGCGGAATACGCGTACAGAAAGGCTATGGGAGGCCGTACAGGCGCGGTTAACCGTCCAGCGTTTGAAGAGATTATCAAGACGCCTTTCAACGGTCGGAACTATTCTGAGCAACTTTGGGGCAACACGGACAGCCTCGCGCAAAAGCTGAAAGAGGTATTCAAGCAAGGCTTTATACGTGGGGACAGTCCGCAAGAAATGGCCCGCGAGATACGAAAAGAGTTTAATGTCGCACGGTCGCGAGCTGAAACGTTGGTAAGGACCGACGCGACGGCTGTCATAAATCGGGCCACTATCAAGCGTTATCAGAAAGCGGGACTTGAGTATTATAGAATCTTGGTCGTGCTGGACGATCGGACCACTCAAATATGCCGAAGAATCGCGCAAGAGGACAAGCTGTACAAGCTCGAGGACGCGCAAGTCGGGGTGAATATGCCCCCGTTTCATTATAATTGCCGGTCTACGATCATGCCGGACGCGGGAGAAATAGAAGAGGAGGGCACAAGTGATTAATATCTGGGATATGGTATCTTACACAGCGGGCCTTTTCTGTTTTGCCTTCTTGGTGGTGGCAGGTTGGGCCGTGATCGCTGGAATGATCGAAGGTATCATAAATAGCATTAAACAGTCACGAGGTGACAAGGATTGATCGGAGGTGATCCGGTATCTTGACAAGCGGGAATAGACCGCTTTTTTTATTGTCCAGACTTTGCGGAAGACGTTAAAAGCTGCATTGTTTCGTCGCCGGACGTAAAACGAGAAAATCGATTGATGGCGTAACCATCGGAGGAAAATAATGTCAGAAAATACACAAGCAACAGTCGAAACCGAAGCTCTTGAGCAAGACGTCACTCAAGAAGAACAGGTCGAAACCAAGCAGGAAAAGGCAGAACGTACTTTTACACGCGCCGAATTTGGTAAAGCAATCGCGGCGGAGATCGCAAAAGCTCGCGCAAGCTGGGAAGCCGAACAAGCCGAAGCAATTGAGAAAGCCAAAAGCGAAGGCGAACGTCTCGCGAAGCTGACCAAAGACGAACGCGCTAAAGAAGAGGAAGCAAAACGGATCCAAGCGATCGAAGAACGCGAGCGAGCACTTGCGATTAAAGAAATGCGCGTGGCCACTCAAACGCTATTGAGCGAAGAAGGCCTTCCGGGCGAGTTCATTGATTTTGTGATCGATGAAACAGCCGAAGCCACGAAGGAGAAGATCGGCACTTTGCGACAAATCTTTGATAAGGCAGTAGAAGCCCGCGTCGATGAACGTTTGACCCAAAAAGCGCCTCGCAAGGGTACAGGCCCAGTATCAATGACAAAAGCGGAGATCATGGCTATTGAAAACGACGAAGAACGTCAAGCGATGATCGCCGCGAACATCGGACTATTTAAAAATTAGAAAGGGCTATTAAAACATGGCTGAAACAAAACTAACAACCATGACAGATCTTGGAGAAATTAAATCCATTGATTTTGTCAACAAATTTTCTAAAAACATCAACGATTTACTCCGTCTTTTGGGAGTAACACGCCGTCAAGAGTTGACTAACGACTTAAAGATCCAAACTTACAAATGGACCGCAGACGTTGACACAACTAAAACGGCCGAAGGTGAAACAATTCCGCTTTCTAAAATGACACGCGCGAAGGACCAAGAATACACAGTAGAATGGTTCAAGAAACGCCGTGCAGTATCAGCGGAAGCAATCGCACGCCATGGTGCGTCACGCGCTATCACAGAAGCAGACACTCGCTTACTCCGCGAAATTCAAAACGGAATCAAGGACGACTTCCTAGCTTACCTCAAAAAGACAAAAACAAAAGTAACAGGGAAAGGACTTCAACAAGCGCTTGCGAATAGCTGGGGCAAATTGACCACTTTCAACGAATTCGAAGGATCTCCACTTGTTTCTTTCGTAAATCCGCTTGATGTGGCTGAATACCTTGGAACAACAGCCGTTGCGTCTGATGCGTCTAACGTGTTTGGATTTACGCTTCTTCAAAACTTCCTCGGTATGCAAAACGTCATCGTTATGCCTTCTTGCCCACAAGGAAAGATCTATACAACAGCCGTTGAAAACCTTGTTTTCGCTTACTTGAATGTATCCGGTGGAGATCTTGGCGGATTGTTTGCGGACTTTACCGACGAAACAGGCCTAATTGGTGTGGCGCGTGACCGTCACTTGAATAACTTGACATTCGAGTCAGTATTCTTTGGCGCTAACGTTCTCTTTGCTGAAATTCCGGACGGTGTGGTAGAGGCTACAATCCAAGCTCCAACGTCAGCGGTGGCAGCCTAGTTTTAGGAGGTTTTAGCGATGACAGCAATCAATATCGATCAAGTAACGGAAGAGCTTCGACTTCTAAAGGGTATTCCCAAAGCTGACCAAGAACAAGACGACCTTTTGGCCCTTATTGTACGGGATAGCTTCGAGCGTATGATCGCTTATGTCAATCAGTTCTCAGAGACAGCACTTGAGGAATTGCCCGAGAGCGTGGCTTATATCCTTCGAGACGTTGCCGTCAGTCGCTTTAATCGACTAAACTCAGAAGGCGCGACAGCGGACAGCGAAGAAGGCCGGAGCTTCACTTGGGAGTCTAGCTATCTAACAGATGAACACAAGGCAGTATTACAAGGCCTTGCGATCAAACATCGGGCCCGCGGAATCGCTCGATTCATTTAAAGGGGGCGCGTATATGATCTATAACGAACGCGTAACTTTGATCTTTGAGGAAGAGCCGGAAGATGAATTACTTGAGAGCACGGAAACAAAAAAGAGCTTTCCGGTCCCTTGTATGCGAAATTCATTATCTAGTTATGAGATGATGGGACTCTTTGGTAAGTATGACTTTGATTCGTTCAAATTGCACTTACAAGGTACATATAAGGGCTTCTCGGAAGTGATTTACAACGGCCATAGGCTCAAGATCAAGGGCAAACGATATCATCATAATAGCACGGTTATATATCTATGAGTTTTTCATATACTGTCAAAGGCTTGGACAAGTTCATTCGAAAGGTCCAAAACAAGCCACGGGAAGCGCGTCGGGCTGTATCGGCAGAATTGCAACGATCGGCCTTGCGTGTGGAACGGAAAGCCAAGATGAAAGCAGCAGTCGATACCGGATTTATGCGAAACGGGATCTTTGTTGCTCGGGTGGGTATGTTACGTTATAAGGTAACGTCGCCCGCGGGCTATTCGGTCTATGTGGAGCTTGGAACTCGGAAGATGAAGGCCCAGCCGTTCCTTGGTCCAGCCGTTAAGGAAGAAAGCGAAGTGTTATTCAAGAACCTTCGTAAAATGTTTAGGAGGTGATTCATGGCAAACGAAACGCCTTCAGTTAAAATGCTCGCAGATTTACGCGAAAAATTAAAACCGCTCAATATTCCGATCAAATTTAAGCTACCAAAACAAGACACACTCGAGCCATTTCTTGTGATCGGGCAATCTAGCTCGGACACGTCTAAAACAGCTCAAACGGGGCTTATAATCGAGGATATGAGCGTTCAAATTGATATTTTCTTACCGGGCACGGAAAGCCGGGCCGGGGTCGAGAAGGTCAAATCGGAGGCCCTTCGAAGAATCGGCCACAATCGAAATGTAAGCGCGAGCGTACTCTTAGACGATACGATCGGCCGTGAAGTCTATCATATTGTCATTGCATTAACAGACACAATCTTTTAAAAGGAGAAATTAATAAATGAGTGAAGCTGAAGATAAAGCAAAAATCAAAATTACGATCGCAAAGCCGGTCGTAGGTAAAAAAGTATTCTATTTCGTTCAGTCTATCCACGCTGAAAAAGGTAACGGAGCAATGCTTCCAGCGTACCGTACAGAAGGTACAACCACAATGGGTGGCGAGTACATCGACGAACAAACACAACAAGGGCGCTTGCTTGAAAAAGCAACAGATGAGCACTCAATCGAGTTGACTCAATACTTCGCGCCTAAAGATCCGTCAGTAGAAGTTATTCTTAACGCACAAAAGACAGGGGAATCTGTAAAAATTTGGCGCGTTATCGTTGATGAGTCAGTCAAAGATGCTTCAACTGGAAAAGATACATATCCAGCACAATTTGGATATGGTAAAATCACGGACGATATCGAATTTACTGACGCGGTTGATGGATTCGTTGAACTTAACTATACAGTAGGTATCGTTGGACGCTTACGTGATGGTAAGTTCCCACTTTCAGCAGACGAAATCGCAATGTTGAACGACGTTTACGAGTACCAAAACCCGGGCGAAACAACAGGCGATTACAACAATATCACACGCTAATTTTTCAAGCAAAGGGGCTTCGATCGCCCTTTTGCTTTTATTTTTTTGACAAAAAAGGAGTTATTCAATGGAATTTTCAGTCGGAAGTCGCGCAATCGAGATCAAATTTGACTATATGACCATGTACAAGGTCAATCGTGACTTGGGATCTCAAGGACCAGACGGCACACGCAATGAAGACGGAGTCGGAGCTCTATTCCTTCGTGTGGTTGATCGTAACGATTCAGCTCTAGTGGACCTTATCAAGCTATGCGCGAGCAAAAAAGCGAAAGCCGTAAGCGATGAAGAAGCGATCAAGGCGATCGCGGACAAAATGGAAGATCTCGGAGCAGAAAGCACAGAGCCACTTTTTGAAGCATTGGAAGAAGAGATGGTTGATTCTGGTTTTTTCAAAGAGAAAGTTTCGAAATACTTAGAAAATCTCGAGCTGGGATTGAAGTATCTCAAAGCCAAAGCAGAAACAGCGGAAGACAAAGCACAAGCGGAACTTCAGATCGAGCAGACAGAGGCGCAAATTGGGCGCTTGAGAAACGCAATCTCTTAATAGAGTGTGCGCGTTTGGGTCTGACTGATCCAAACATTATTTTTTCATGTACAAAGAACGAGCTCGACGCGATTCGCGAGGGCCTTTATTATCGAGCGATCGAAGAGAGGGAAAACCTCGTCGAGCTTGCTTTTAACTTACGCTATACGTTGAACGCTAAAAAAGCGGACTTCGGCAAGTTGAGCAAGAAAAAGGATCGTGAGAAGGTCCGTCGATTATTCAGACAACGCGAAGAGCGCGGAAGCTCTCAAGGTATGCTCGAGAAGATCGAGCGTCTTAATGAACATTTCAGAAATAGATAGATAGGAGGTGGGGCGATGGCTTTTGATGGATCGATTGAAGCGATTATCGGCGCGGACTTAACCGGGTATGAAAAGGCTATGAGCGACGTTGTAAGCTCAACGCGTAAAGCATTTCAAAACGCGGCACAGGAAGCGTCAAAGAGCGCAAATCAGATGATTCGTGAAGTCGGTCAGCTTATGAACCGACTCGCAAACAGTAACCAAAATATCGGATCCAAGATCGGCCAAGGGTTGACCGGCGGATTCAAAATCGCCCTCGGAGAGCTACAGCGTATCTCTTCTAACATCGGCGCAAAATTACCCGACCCCATAAGGAAGGCATTTACTCGCGTTTCGGCTGATATTAAGTCAGTCTTAGGCGCAATGAAAAATGACGTTGCCACCCTTGGGGCCGGCATAAACTCAAAAATTAAAAAGGCTTTTGATTTTGATATTTCAAAATCGATCAAATCGCCAAAAAGCGCTTTTGCTGAAATGGCGAACAGCGTCGACTCTATGGCCAGCCGAATCAGCTCTAAAGTCCATAGTATAGGCTCGGTATTCACTAATTCGGCTAACAATATGTCAGGGTCGTATAAGACGGCTTTCGGATCGATTGGGGACTCTATGGCCCGGCTAGAAGCTCGGATCCAGTCAACAGCTGGGAATATTACGAGCGCGCTTGGTCAAAAGGTCTTGAATCCGATCAATTCTTCGTGGTCTAGTATGTTTTCTAACTTGACCAGCAAGGCGAACAGCTTCGCGGAACGGGTTCAAAACTCGTTCGGTGGTCGAATCTTGTCATCGGTTAACAACCTCGCGAGCAACGTAAGCGGGAAGCTCGGAAACGCGTTCCACACGACGGGACAGAAAGCCGTTAGTGCATTAACTGGGATCGTGAGTCATACGGACAGAGCGGCCAGCGCGTCAACAAACTTGCTCAAGCAGGTTTTAGGTGTGGCTGCTGCTTATAAACTCTTTGATCTTGGTAAACAAGCAATCAAGAGCACTGTTTCAAAGGCTGCTGAATTTGAAGCCAAAATGAGTAACATCAAGGCCGTTACTGGTGAAAGTGCGGAAACGATGAAGAAATTCAACGACGCCGCTATCAAAGCCGGAGCAGATACAGCCTTTAGCGCAGCGGACGCCGCTGACGCAATCGGAGAACTCGCAAAAGCCGGGGTTTCAACGAAGGATATCTTAAACGGTGGACTTACCGCGTCCCTTAACTTGGCAACAGCGGGCGAGCTCGATCTGAAAGAAGCCGCTGAAATTACATCGACAGCTTTAAACGCGTTTAAACGTGACGGCATGACGGCCACACAGGCAGCAAACCAACTCGCGGGAGCTGCTAACGCTTCAGCGACAGACGTCCACGAGCTGAAATATGGTCTTTCCATGGTCGCTCCGGTAGCTTCTGGGCTTGGTTTGTCATTCCGTGATACCACAAACGCCCTCGCAGTCTTCGCTCAAAACGGGCTCAAGGGATCAGACGCCGGAACATCATTAAAAACAATGCTCATGAACTTGCAACCGCAAACCAAGGCACAAAGAAATATGATGATGGACCTCGGAATTGTGACCGAGGACGGCGCGAACAAATTCTTCACGGCTGAAGGTAAGATCAAGTCATTCGCTGAAATTTCTCAAGTATTGAAAGATCATTTAGGCGGATTGACGGACGCTGAAAAGCAAATGGCCTTGAAAACCATGTTCGGTACCGACGCAGTGCGGGCCGCTACCATCGCGATGAACGAGGGAGCAGACGGCGCTAATAAAATGCAAGAAGCGATCGACAAAGTAAGCGCGGCTCAAGTAGCGGCTGAAAAACTGAACAACTTAAAAGGGGCCGTCGAGGCCTTGAGTGGTTCATGGGAGACGCTTCAAATTAAAATCGGGACGGCAGTTTTGCCAGTTCTAACGACACTCGTCCAATGGATCGATAAGTTAGTCGATAAGTTGTCCAACTCACAAGGGCTACAAAAGTTCTTGGACGGTTTGAATTCATTAAATCCAGCCTTAAATCAGTTTCTTAATGGAACAAAGATGACCGACGAGCAATCTAATAAGTTTAAGGGGACCATGGAAGCCCTAAAACCGGCCGTTACGGGTCTTGTGGGGGCGTTTGCCTTCGGTCCGGCTGTCCATGGTTTAACTTCTCTTACGGGTGTTATGGGAATAGTCGCAAGTAAGACAATGGGCCTCGGATCGATCGCGTCAAGTGCATTTAGCACAGCTGGCGGATTTATTTCGAGCTTCGTTGGAAAAATCGGTGGTATTCCGGGCGCACTCGGCGGAGCGGCTTCGCAAGGGTTATCGGTCCTTGGAATGATGACAAGCGGGATCGCTTCCGTTATGGGAATCGCCCTCGCGTCAATCGGTCCGGCCGCTATCCTTGGTCTGGTCCTCGCTGGTCTTGGCCTAATCAACCAACAATTCGGGCAACAGATCGATCAGTTAATTACCACAGTAACGACTAAAGGGCCACTGATTATCCAAAACCTTGTAAACGGGATCACTAGTCAATTACCGAGCTTGATCGCTTCGGGTGCTGATCTAGTGGCCAAACTCGCACAAGGATTCGCGACAATGTTCCCAGTGATCGTTGACGCTGGTATCCAGTTGATCGCAAGCCTCGTTCAAGGTGTGGGCCAAAATGCAAGCTCTTTGATCTCGTCCGCGGTAACTGTTATCGGGACTTTTGTCGACAGCTTGCTGTCAGCATTGCCACAGCTACTATCAATCGGTATGCAGTTACTTCTTAGCATTACGCAAGGGATTTTGCAAAACTTACCACAGATCCTTACGACCGCGCAACAGATTGTGACGAATTTTGTAACGAATTTACAATCGCAATTCCCACAGATCCTCGAACAAGGTATTCAAATCTTGATGAATGTCGTAAATGGTATCGTTCAAGCCTTACCAGCGATTATTCAGATGGGGACGCAAGTCATTCTCGGATTTATGCAAACGTTCTTGTCTAACTTACCAACGATCTTACAAGGTGGGATCCAGTTGATCGTGACTCTTGTACAAGGGATTATCAGCTCTTTACCACAGATCGCGCAAAGTGCTGTCCAGATTATCGGTCAGATGATCCGTGGATTCGCTCAAGCCTTGCCACAGCTTCTTATGGCTGGTATTCAGTTAGTCGTACAGCTTGCAATGGCGATCATTAAGGGCTTGCCTAACATCGTTACAGCCGCTTGGGAGATTATTAAAGGGTTCGGCGAAGCCTTACTTAATTTCGTACCAGAGGCCTTGAAAGCCGTCGCGGACGCTATCGGAAATTTCTTCGGTGGGATCTGGGACTGGATCACTGGAAAGTCAGACGAAGGCGGGAAGAAAACCGAAGAATCGATCAATAACACAGCGGAGCATATTAAAACGAAGAGCTCGGAAACGACAACACAGTTGAGTACCGACGCTTCAACGGCTAGTACTAACGTTTCGACTTCTTATAGTCAAATGAGCACAAACACGATCGCGTCAACGTCGAATATGAGTCTTGGCGTCACGGCTAACATGTCCCAAATGGCCACAAACGCGATGGACAGCACCACTCAGTTGCAACAAACCGCCTCGACGAATTTCGGCCAGTTAAACACTGACGGAACTATGAATATGCAACAGCTTGCTGCAAATGCGGACGCGTCATTTAACCAGATGAACGCAAACGCACTTGCTCAAACTGGACAGATGAATACAGGCGTAACGAGCAACATCGGCCAATTAAACGCGAACGCAAGTAACGAGTTGAATCAGTTGATGAACAATGCGAACGCGAGCACGACAGGAGTCAATACGGCTGCAACCACGAACGCGCAACAAGCGAGCGCGAACGTTGTGAGCAACTTCCAACAAATGCAAACGGGAGCAACGAGCGCTACAAATGCGATGGCTATTAGTGCTCAGACAGATTTTGATAAGATGGCCCAACAGGCCGAGCAATCAAGCTCTAAAATGTCGCAATCTATCACGACAAATTATCAAAATATGCAAAAGACTGTCACAAGCGCGATGAACGCGACAGCCCAAGCAGTACAATCTGGCCTCAATAAGATCTCCCAAGTGAGCTCTTCGGCTGGTAAGCAGTTGGAAAGCGCGTTTAAGTCAACGTTCCAAAACGTGACAAACAGCGCTAAAAACGGTATGCAAGCATTTACTAGTACCATGCAATCAAGCATGACTCAAGCGGTATCTCTTGCTAGTTCGGCTTGTGCTCAGATTTCTGCTTCATTTGGTTATCTTCCGGCATTGCTTCAAATGGTCGGTTTTAACGCTGGTATAGGCCTATACAATGGTCTTGCTTCGATGGCTGGTTCGCTCTATGCTCTCGCTTCTAGTATTGCTTCAAATATTGCAGCGATCATGCGTTCGGCGCTTGATATTCATTCGCCTTCCCGGGTTATGAAAAAAATCGGGGGCTTCACGGGTGAAGGTATGTACCTTGGTATGGCTGACTGGGTATCAGATATCAACAGCGTGGCTCGTCAGTACGCCCAAGCGATCACGGATCAAGATTATCAGACTAATAGCGTATTGACCACAAGCGCGAACGTGACAAGCTCGGGCGTCCGCTCATCTCTTGAGGACTTGAGCGATGAAGTCAAAAATTCGCAACTTTCGAACCAAAATTTTGAAGTACATAACGAGATCGTGGGAGACAAGATCTATACCACAATCAAAGAAAAAGACGCGAGAGAAAAGGCGCTAGACGCTTATTTCGCGTAAGGGGGAACGATGGACTTATTAATTGAGAAAGACGGCCAAAGTCAGAAATTATCTGGCCTTGGTCTTTACAATATCGCGGTCGATGATTCGTCCCCGGCCGTGGAATTGTCAAGGCGAACCGTTAAGGGGCGCAATGGTTATATTTTCGACGGCTTGACTTATACCGAGAAAAAAATCTCAGTCACAGCAAGGATTTCAGCGGGTTCAATGGAGCATTTTTTAAATTTGAAAGATGAATTGTCTCGCTGGGTCTTGGGTGACGATAGCTTCTATATTACGAAGTTATACCAAAACGTAAATAATATTTACGATTTCCAGACTCCGGGGCAAACGACGGGCGATCTCAATATCGCCAAGTTGCCTCACGCTAACTGGAAGTATCGTTATAACGTTGTGGGCGATGGTCAAATCGAGTTTGACTTCATCGGCAATTCGGAAGCTGGAATCAAATACAATGTTTCGTTTTCGTTTGTCACAGCTACACTTCCTTATGGAGAGACGATTCCGAGGGATCTCGTTCTCACGGCGAACAGCTTTCCATACAACGGAACGGCTCCACTCAGTCAATTAGAGGTTCCGTTTATCGTAGAATTGACCGCAAACGCTGATAATACTAGCTTTTTCGTTGAGATCGACGGCCGTCGGTTTACTTACCAGCACACAGAAACGCCTTTAAGGTCTGGACAAAAGCTCCTTTTGAAAGGAGTCGAGACGGCGATCTATCAAGGGCCAACGACACAGGATCTAAACGTCAACAACCGGACGAATTACGAATATTTTGTTATTAGGCCAAAGCCTAATCGGTCAGTCAATTGGTTTACTAATTTCAAGGGGACTGTCAAGATCCTCGGATTTAAAGAGCTGTATCGCTAGAGGGGAGGTGGATCATTGATTACTTTTTACGACGAAAAGGGCAACGGATACGGAGCCCAAGTCGAATTGAAAACTAAAAACGCTGTCAATGGTGAGCGATCGATCTCGGGAACGATTGTTTCAAACGATCAAGTCCTTTCAAAATTAGATCGTGGGTGGAGCTTTACCTTCGACGGCGAGCTCTATAAGATCATTTATGCCAAACCGAAAGACGAAGGCAAAAATATTTCGCTATCGTTTGACGCGGTTCACCAATTCTTTTACGATTTCGAGCACTCGAATTGTTATAAAGAGTTTAACGGTTCAAATCGCTTTGAAGTCTATATCGAGGCAATTTTTAAAGATAGCGGGTATCGGTACGTCATCGAGGCACAAGCGGGATCGATTCGGAAAGAGAATTTCGGGAACGCGAGCCGGCTCAAAATGTTTAAAGACATCATCAAAGCAGCAGGCCTTGAATTTTCGGTTACTGGTAAGGTTGTTCGTATTTTGAAAAAAGTCGGGACTGATCTTTCGACAGTCGTCCGGAAAAATTTCAACATGAACGAGCTCACGATCGAGAAGAATATCGGGAATTTCATCACCTATAAAAAAGGTCTGGGAGCTTGGAAGAACGAAGAAAACCACGACGCGGGTCGTTATACGTCAGAATATGAAAGCCCACTCGCTCGGATCTATGGCCGAATTGAGGGCGAACCAGTAACCGACGAACGGTATAAAGAGACTGGTAAGCTCTTAGAACGGCTAAAAAAAGAAGTCGACGAATCCTATTCGATTTCGGTTCAGCTTGACATGGAAGATCTCACGCAAGCCGGATATAAGTACACACGGCCCAGAGCTGGTGACTATATCATGGCTATTAACGAGACGATCGGGTTCCGCGAAAAGATCCGTATTGTGTCTTACGAGAGCTCTTACGACGTGACAGGCCGGCTATTATCTCACAAGGTGACGTGTAACGATATCGGAACCGTCCAGAAAGCGATCACGTCGGAAGGCTCGATCATGCGAAGCGTTTCCGAGTCGAAAGAATACGCTGAAGGGGCCCTTGAGGTGGCCACTCGGGCGCTTGTGTCCGCGAATGGTAAGAATACCAATTATTACGGGGCCACGAAGCCAAAAGACGAGCCGAGAGGGACGCTTCATGAAGGCGATCTCTTGTACTTGACCGTGGGCGAAGAAACAGAGCTCTATTATTGGAGCGGGACAGAATGGCTCCCGAAAATCCTCAAAGTCGATACAAGAAAGATCGAAACGTTGTTTTCGGAAGCTCAGAAGAATACAAATAAGGCTATCGAACAGGCCAACGCAACAGCCCAAGAAGCCCTAAAAAAAGCCGGAACAATTTCCGACACCGGCAAGTTATCGGACCAGATCAAGCAACAGATCTTGAACAGTCCAGATCTATCACACAAGGTTATAGAAACATTTAACCAGACAGATAGTGAAACAATCTATAACAAAATTTACCAAAATATCAGTCGTGAATTTACAACGAAATCAGATGGTGATAGTTTCGCAGAAACAGCGGGACTGTTAAGCCAGAGCATCACTCAATTATCTGACGAATTTACAAAACAAACAGTCGAATTTAACAAGCTCACTGAATCTAACAAGATTTACGAGCGAATTATTGGTAAATCTGAAACTGACGCACCAGACAAACTATCACGGCTTGTTATGAGTAGCGAGATTTTTCAAACAGAGGTCGGGAAGTACGTTAACACCGATGGTGCTAACCTGCTAAACGGCTCGAAAGGTCCATTTAAACCAGACAAGAAGCCAGCTAACTTTGATAATAACATCTTGTATAAGGACAGCACGTCCATTTATATGGAGCAAGGACAAGAGTATATTGTCAGTGCTAAAACAGACGGGAACTTTACGGCTCATC
>ERZ773074.139-NODE-139-length-34040-cov-3.325703_pt1 | contig 34040 bp, 35 predicted proteins | sample MGYA00580615_ERZ773074 | MGnify/ENA primary metagenome ERZ773074 (study PRJEB29015, sample SAMEA2738126) | human oral metagenome | biome: human oral; feature: human-associated habitat; material: saliva | place: China | collected 2160 ...
TGTTTGTTCATATTGTTTTACCACCTAGTAAATGTTGTTTGACGATATCGAGATAGGGAATCTGAGGAAAAGCGTGCTGTTCAATCGCATAACCGTACTCTCGAATATAATCAAGCGGCATTGATTTTTTCCCATTATCCTGCTGATAAAAGTGTATGAGATCAATGGCCGGTAATAAATACGTTTCTTGATAAGAAGAGAAATGAAGTAAAACAAAGCAAATCCCTTTTTGTTTAAGAACTTGTTCCATATGCTGAATCTGATGAGCATGGAAGTTCTTCATAGGGAGGGCAGTTTTTTGCCTCGTTTCTTTAGCTTCAAAATCGATGTAGAATCCTTCATAAACTCCTGAGTAGTCAGTTGTAGATGCTTGTCTAAAGTAAGCTTCAACAATTTTTGCTCGACTTCTCTGAGGGTAATCAACACGAACAATTTGGATGGGCGTTGGTTTTTTGTGTATTACGGCCACTCCATGGGTTAAGTAATAGTCGTTCGTTGAGTTAATCATCTTTTCAAAACTCATACCCCGATTTGCAAAATTTTTGGTCTTTGATGGGGTTAATTGTCTCTTATTTGATGAAACTTTATGTGGATAGTTGACCATAGTTCTCCTTATTGGTACAATAACATCACTCTATTATACCATAAAAGTATTCGGAAAGGATTAAAAAATGCATACAGCCTTGATAATTGGCTATTCCGCCTTCGATTTAGGAATATTTAATGATAAGGATATTCGATTAAAAATAATCAAAAAAGCTATTCCTGCATATATAAATACACCAACTTTTTTTAATTTCACAGCTCACCTCTGCTGATTGCCCAAATAGCTAACTGAGTTCTGTCTCTCAGTTCCAATTTATCCAGTATATTCGACAAATAATTTCTTACAGTTCCCTCCGAGAAACTTAAGTCCTTGGCAATTTCCTTATTACTTTTGCCTTTTGAAACCTCCTTTATTATAGTCCATTCATTTTTTGTAATCATTTTTATATTTTCTACAGGCACATGTATAGTTTCATTATTTACAGCCAATTTTGAGAAAAACTTTAAAACCTTTGAAGCAATATCAGGGTTTATCATTGCTTGTCCCTGATATACCGTATTTATCGCCTCAACCAGACTGTCCATACTTATTCCTTTAAGCAGATAACCGCTTGCACCGTACTTCAGTGCATTGAATACATATTCATCATCATCAAAAGTGGTAAGTATGATTATCTTTATATCAGGGTAACCTTCCTTAATAATCTTTGTACAGGACACGCCGTCAAGTCTCGGCATTCTGATATCAAGAAGTATTATATCAGGTCTTTTTTCTCTAACACTTCTTATTACCTCAAGACCGTCAGACACCGCATCAGTCACCTCTATATCAGGTTTACTGTCAAGGATTATCTTTAAGCTTTCTCTTATCAGTTCCTGATCATCCGCAATTAAAACTTTAACCATATTCCTCTCCCCATCTTATCGGTATCATCGCCTCCACAATAAAGCCGTTCTCACTTTTAAAATTCACCTGTCCTTTTAACATATTTACTCTTTCTCTTATATGTCTAAGTCCAAACCCTGACTCAATCTTTTCACAACCTATTCCGTCATCATGAATAATAAGTCCGATACTCCCGAAGTTTTTCTTTACAACGACTTCTATATTTTTAGCATTTCCATGCCTTATAGAATTTGTCAAACTCTCCTGTACAATTCTATATATAGCCATCTCCTCATCTTCATCAAACTTTAAATTTATATCCTCACAATTAAATATTATATTTACGCCTGCCACCCTCTTTGTATTCTCAACAAGTTCTTTTATCGCACTTTCCAGATTCAGCCTGTCAGGTGCATCCGGTCTAAGTGAACTGACGCTCATCCTGATATCTTTTATACCGTTTCTGCTTACTTTAGATAACAAATCCAACTGATTTCTAAGCGGAGTCTTCTCATCTCCTGCAAGTGCTATGCAGGCGTCTATTCCGGCTGCAAGTCCTGTAAGTGTATGTCCTAAAGTATCATGTATCTCTCTGGCTATACGATTTCTCTCTCTAATCTCTGCAAGTCTTGCATTATCCATTAAAGATCTTTCCAACTCTATATTGGCTTTTTGTAAATCAAAGTTTGCTATTTCAAGTTTTTTATTAAGTTCAATATTTTTCTCTATAATCTCTTCTTTGTTCACTATTATACTGATACAACAAAGTATAAAACTTACTACTGTCATCAAATTAAGTGCATTGTATATAAAGAATATAACTGTCTGCAAACTTGTACTGCAAACCCTTATATATGCTGAAATATCATATATATTTATAAACAGCTTGACCAAATCATGTGTTGTAAACAAATAACTTACGGTTGCAGCTACTATAACTATTGATATATATTTATTTTTCTTCAAATAAATCAGGGCATTGGCAAATGTCCAAAGCAATATTCCGTTGTAATTAAAATTCAACAATATAATACATATCAACTCTAAAATAAACTCAATCATAAATGTTACAAATATTATGTATGTACCATTTAATCTGTTGCTGCTCCTTACACTAAAAGTCACTATAAAACATATAGACGAAATAACTGTAAATATAAGTATATGCATTGTATTGCCGGGTATACTCACAGATCTTGATATAAACAGCTTTGCTTCATGCATATCTATTATTCTTGCCGTGATTATCCATACAAATCCTGAAATCAAAATCATCGTTGTAACGGATATAATAAGCATAAGCTCAAGTATTTTGTTTATTTTTAAGTTTCCTATACTTTTCATATTATTGCCACTTTGATATATCAAATTTAGTTATATTTCCTGCATTTATAAGGTCAACACCTATATAAATATCACTCTCTATATCTTTTTTATTCAAGTAATCATATGCCGTTCTTGCCGCCTCTTTACCCATAGATATAGGATGCTGTGCTACAGTAGCGGTAAATAACCCCTGCTTTATAAGCTTTTTAGCATCCGGTGAACCGTCCACTCCGTAAATCAAAAGATTTGTACCTCTTTTTTCTTTTAATGCCGCCAATGCACCTATCGCTGTAGGATCATTCATTCCGAAAATGACATCTATTTCCTTACTGTTTGACCTCAAGTACTTATTCATAGCCTCATTTACAGTTTCTATTTCACTAACGCCGTCTATTTCGTCTACAATCTCATACTCCGGTCTGTTTTTTATAGTATCTATAAATCCTTGTCTTCTTTGAACCATAGATGAAGCAATAAGGTTTGCTACAATAAGAATTTTTGCTCCCTCCGGCTTTTTTTTCAACAAATCATTCGCCAACAATACACCTGCTTGGTAATTATCAGACTGAATCGTACTTATTACCCCGACTCTGTCATCCACATCCGTATCCAACAAAATAACCGGAACCCCCCTTTTCTTACATTCATATAATGCACTTTCTATTCCACTCCTGTCCACTGCATTTGCAAACAAAATATCAATACCTTCATTAAGCATATCTATAATTTGTGCATTTTGTCTACTCTGGCTCTGTGCCGGATCTCTCGTTATAAGTATATCACCATTTGCTTCAATAGTATCCCTTAAATTTTCGTTAAGTACGTTAAAATACGGATTATTCATTGTCATATATGTTGATCCGAATATAATTTTCTTATTCCTACTTCTGAACTTTACAAAAAATATCAATAAACACAATAAAAAAACATATGCTAAGAGCATCAAAAATACTCTTAGCCTAGTTTTATCAGTTCTTTTCATTATTTACTCTTTTTCAAATTTCTAATATAGTCAATGAAAACTGCAAGCAATATAACAACACCCTTTACAACTGTCTGCCAGAAAGAATTTACATTCATAAGATTAAGTCCGTTGCTGAGTATTCCTATAATCAATGCACCTACCAATGTTCCTCCAAGTTTTCCGTATCCGCCCGACATAGAAGTACCGCCCACTACAACTGCCGCTATCGCATCCATTTCGGCACCGTCACCTGCTGTAGGTTGCCCTGAATACATACGAGAAGCCAAAATCACTCCGGCAAGTCCCGCCATAAGCCCTGAATATGTATAAACTAAAAACTTTACCTTTGATACACTTATTCCTGAAAATCTTGCCGCCAATGTATTTCCACCAACCGCATATATATATCTTCCTATCTTTGTTCTGTTCATAATAAGTACGGATATAATAAATACCACTATCATTATTAAAACAGGTACCGGTATAATTCCTATATATCCTGCACCGATCCACTGCCACTGTTTTGAAACAACTCGTACAGGGGATCCTCCTGTATATACTCCTGCAAGACCTCTCGCAATATTCATAGTAGCCAATGTCACTATAAACGGAGGTATAGTAGTTCTTGAAATAACAAAACCGTTGAATGCACCTATTATAAGTCCTATAAGTATTCCTATAATCATCGCCAGGTGTATACTCATTCCATATCTTGATACGCAACCTGCCGCAAGTACTCCTGAAAGCGCTATTACGGAACCTACAGACAGGTCAATACCTCCAAGTATTATTACCATTGTCATTCCACAGGCAAGAAGCATATTTGTAGATATCTGCCTTAATACATTAAAAACATTTTTTGTTGTAGGAAATGAACTGCTTGTTGCAGGAAACACTGTAAGGAATACTGCAAGCACCAGCAATGCAATTATTATTCCCATATTCTCTTTAAAAAAATTTAACGCCTTTTTCATACAACCTCCTATATAGCGGCCAGTGCCATAATACTTTCTTGTGATATTTCTTCATGTTCTATACAACCTCTTATCATACCTGCCGCCATAACATATACTCTATCACTCATGTTTATTATCTCAGGTAACTCTGACGATATCATTATGATTGATACGCCGCTTTTCACAAGCTCATTCATTATCTTATATATCTCCGACTTTGCCCCGACATCTATTCCTCTTGTGGGCTCATCCAATATTAGAATCTTCGGATTTGTAGCCAGCCACCTTCCAATCATTACCTTTTGCTGATTACCTCCGGACAGATTTCCTATTATCTGCTCTTGTGACGGCGTCTTAGTATTCATCATATCTATGTACTTCTTAGTTATTTCCGTTTCCTTTTTAACATTTACATTCAAGTTTTTTATAAACTCATCCAATACTTCAATAGTAGTATTATATTTTATATCCTGTATCAGATAAAGTCCTTGCTCTTTTCTGCTCTCAGGCACTAACGCAAGTCCGTTTTTTATTGCATCTCTCGGATCTTTTATATCAACTTTATTTCCGTCAATATGAATTGTCCCTGTAACACCTTTTGAAAGTCCGAATATAGCTTCCATTGTCTCACTTCTGCCTGCACCTACAAGTCCGGCAAAACCGATTATCTCACCTTTCTTTAACTCAAAGCTGACGTCTTTTACCTTATTATTATCATTTAAATTTTCTACTTTAAGTACAATATCTTTAGACGGCATAAAGTCTCTAACATAGTAATTTGTCAAAGTTCTTCCAACCATCATAGCTATAAGCTCTTCTTTGTTGGTATCCTTTACAACCTTTGTACCTACATATTCACCGTCTCTCATTACGGTTACTCTGTCACATATCTCCTCAAGTTCACTCATCTTATGTGATATATAGATAATACCAACCCCTTTTTTAGTCAAATCCCTCATAATGTTAAACAGATTTTCCACTTCTCTGTCACTTATCGAGGAAGTCGGCTCATCCATGACCAAAATCTTGGCATTTACAGATACTGCTTTTGTTATCTCAACCATTTGCTGCTTTGCTATAGGTAGATCCTTTATAAGTTCTCTTGAATCTATATCCATACCCAAATCATCCAGTATTTTCTGAGCATCCTTTTCCATCTTTGAAATATTTACAGTGAACCCTCTACCGCTTTCTCTGCCCAAATATATATTCTCTGCAACACTCATATATGGTACCAATACAAGTTCCTGATGTATTATTGCTATATTATTATTTGAAGCATCATGTACTGAATCTATAGATACTTTCTTCCCGTCTATCTCTATTTCTCCCTCATCAAGGCTGTATATTCCACCAAGTACTTTTATAAGTGTTGATTTTCCTGCACCGTTTTCCCCAAGAAGTGCATGTACCTCACCTGCCTTCAGATCAAAGTTTACCTTATCTAATGCCTTAACTCCCGGAAAACTTTTTGATATATTTTTCATTCTCAATAAAATATTATCTGCCACTGTTTCACCTGCTTTATTTTCAAAATAAGGCACCCAAAAGGATGCCCAAAATTATAATTGATATTTTTTTCAGCTCATACTTTGATGAGAATATCATTGCCAGCCGTCTGTGCCATACTGTGCTACATTATCTGATGTAATAAGGAATGTATCTACAGGGTATCTCTCCTCAACCTTCTTTCCCTCTACATAGTCATACATTATCTGAACAGCCTTCTCTGCTATGGAAACAGGAGATTGTGCACCGCTTCCCTCTATCAATGAGTCTCCTGATGCAAGCTCGGACTTTATATCCGGTGAACCGTCAACACCGTAAATCATACATTTTTTGATTCCTGCCGCATTTGCTGCCGCCAAAGCACCTAAAGCAGTAGGATCATTTCCTCCAAATATAGCAACTACATCAGGATTTGACTGTAATAAGTCCTCTGCAATACCCATTGCAACTTGAAGATTTCCCTTAGCATCCTGCTGTGCTACGACCTCAAAGCCGTGATCCTTGATAGCATCCATAAATCCGTTTGTTCTGTCTACAACCGATTGCATAGTCGGGGAGTCTAAAACTATGATTTTTCCACCGTTAGGAGCTTTCTTTACCAAATCTTCTCCTACAACCTTTCCTGCATTGTAATTATCTGAACCTGTATATGAAACCAGATATGACATATCTCCAACCTCAGTATCAAATCCAACCATCGGTACTCCTGCTTCCTTAGCCATATCAAGTGCCGGAATAATACCCTGTGCATCAACCGGATTCATAAACAGACCGTCAAGCTTTTGTGAAAGCATATCTTCAACCTGTGAAATCTGCTTTGTAACATCATTTCCCGGATCCGTTACAATAAGTTCATCACCCTTTGCCTCTACCAACTCCTTTATTTTGTCCTGAATTGTAACAAAGAACGGATTAGTTCCATCCATACATGTATAGCCGAACTTGTAGTGCTTTCCACTGCTCTCACTGCTGCTTTGAGCCTCGCTCTTTTCTGTTGTAACAGCCTCTTTGCTGTCTCCCTCAGAAGCTGCTTTCTTTTCTCCGCCGCATGCAACCAAACTTGCTACCATTGTCAGTGCCAATGCACCTGCCATTAACTTCCTTTTCATAAATCCTCCTTTTCATACCCTTTTGGGCTTATAGCTATAATAGCATAATGATACTTAATAAAAACTGTTTTATGTAATATATTTGTATTGACATTTGTCATATCTTTATATATTTATAATATTTTAAGTTTATATGTCAAAGTATATAATCTATTTTTGTATATTTTTGAACACTCTTATTGTCTCCTTATATGTCTTCACCATATTTTTCCTTATCTCAACCAATATATCATGTGAATATATATTTCCGTTTTTATCTTTAATCATATCTCTTATTGCATCACCGGCATACTTCGCCGCATATGTATAGTAGTTTATTTTTCTCACTCCGCAATCTATACATTTTTTAAAATCCGAATCACTTATTCCTGAGCCTCCATGCATTACTACCGGAATACCGCTAAGTTTTCTTATTCCGCTGATTATATCAAAGTCCAGATTCGGCCTGCTTTTATATATTCCATGTACTGTTCCGAACGAAGCTGCAAGTGCATCTATTCCTGTCTCATTTACAAATACCCTTGCAACTTCAGGGTCTGTATATGCTCCTAAAATGTTCTCGTTCTCACCTTCTGTTCCCATAGAGCCAAGTTCCGCCTCTATACTTGCTCCATACTCATCTGCCAATATCTTCGCATATTTTGTATTTGCTATATTCTGTTTTAACGACAGTTCGGATCCGTCATACATTATACTTGTAAATCCTAAATCCAATGCTCTCTTTATTTCATCAAAGTTGTTCCCATGGTCTAAGTGTACGCATACAGGTACCTTGCTCTTATCTGCAAATGCCACCATCACTCTTCCTATATCTTCAAGTGAAATATATTTACTGTGTGCCGCATTGGCAAATTGTAATATTACCGGAGTATCCTCATCCTCCGCCGCTTCTATCACCGCCAATACACCTTCAAGTGATGTAACATTAAATGCAGCTATCGCCATATCTTTACTTTCCGCCATTTTTAAAATATTCTTCAACGTTATTAACATAATCTCCCCCTACTCACAGATAAAATCTTGAGTTTCCCAATTATTTTTTATTTTTTCTTCCAGTTTATCTATACTTAGCAATCCGCTAAATGTATCATATTCCGTAATACACATTGCACCGGTAGCCGCCGCTATTTCCATTGCTTTCTTAGGACTGTAATTATTTATTATTCCATAAAGAAATGCCGCTATTGCCGTATCTCCCGCTCCTATTGCCGACTTTATTATGTCAGGTTTAAAACTTTTTTGGAAATGTTCAAAACCATTCCAAGAACTGTCCAGATTCAGCTTTTGTGATATATCACTTGCCGTACACAGATACATACCTGCTACACCACATTTTATAAGTAATATTGATGCACCTAAAGACATAACTTTCTTAGCGAGCGGTACTATATCCTTTTCCAAGCTGAGGCATGCACATATATCATTATCCGAAGCCCTTTCTAAAAGTCTTTCATATCCGTCTCTGTCAACCATACATAGTAATTCTTCAAAACTTGGTTCAAATACATCCACATATGGCAATACTTGTCTTAATATTTCTTTCCAATCCTGCTTCCCTGCATCACTGTTAGGGTCTATTGCCGCCACATCAAGGCTCGTAATCAATCCTAATTCCTTTATATTCTTATACATTTGTATAAGATCTTTTGCATTATCTTTATAGAACCCTTCCATCAACGTCGGATAACCGAAATGAAACAAATATCCGCCTTCTATTTTTGACATATCCAAATCCGAGAAACTGAAAGTGTCATTGGTTCCTGTAAAATGCAAAAAACTTCTGTCAAATCCCGGCGGTGCTATCACTATGGTATATGAGGTATCCTCACTGTCCGATATTATAAAACTTGTCTTTGCACCCTCTTTTTTACATTTTTCCATTATCTGTCTGCCGAACTCATCATTACCGATTTTGGCAATAAGCTCAACATCCGCACCGAACTTATGCAATGCCATACCTGTATTATTCACACTTCCGCCGTTTGCAACTGTAGCCTTACCGATATTGATTAGTTTTCCGGGCTTTATAAGTTTACCGAAATCTTTACCGTTTGTATTATATATTATCGGTGTAATATCATAGGATATATGTCCTGCAACTATTATTTTTTTCTTCATATTTCCCCCTTTCATAAACAATTTACCTAAAACAGCAAAAAAATAATAGTTACATTAGTCATTAAATACCAATGTAACTATTACTCCTACCACAGTTTTTTCCATATAAATTTCCACATTATCCACAGTAAAACGACTGTAATAAGTGTTATAAGTATCCATCCGCCTTTCATCGTGGTGAAGGGCAAATCTACATTCATGCCGAAAAAGCCTGAAATGATTGTCGGTATGGTCATAAGCAGTGACCATACGGTCATGATACGCATTGTTTCATTCAGCCTGATATTTATAAGGTTGTTGTACATTCCGCTCATCTGCTCCACTATGCTTGACGCCATATCCGCCATCTCACTTGCCTGCTTCGCCTCTATGTAGGCATCCTCAAGCTGCTCCTTCTCTGCATTTGAACATTTCTTTATTGCAGTAGTTATTCTCATCTGTCTGATTGCCACTACATTCTGCCTTGTTGCGGCTCCAAGGTAGATAAGACCTACCTCAAGGTCCGACAAATCCCAAATACCCTGATTGTTTGTATTGTTTCTAAGCCTCCTGTTCAGATGCAGTCTCTCTTCATTAAGCTTATCAAGTATCGGCAAGAAGGAGTCGGATATTACAAAAAGGCATAAAAATAACAGCATCATCGGGCTGCTCGCCTCTTCCACCTCTATCAGCTTTTCGATCTGCGGCACAATATAGTTTGTATCATATGTAACAAACATAAAGATACTGTCCGCATTTACAAAAAATTTAATCGACCTTGTCTCATAGTGTCCGTCATTTTGTGTAAATGCAGGCACATGTATTACCGCAAACAGATTCTTGCCGTCATAATCCACTCTGGCTCTCTCATTTGAGTCAAGCACATATTCGGACATCTCTTCGGTTAAGTCAAATTTTTTCTCCAATGTCTCTACATCCGTTATATTGCTGACATCTACAGCTCTCCAATAGTATTTCTTTCCTTCTTCTCCCAAATACATTTGCATTTATAAATCCTCAAACTTGATTCAAGCCTTTTCTATATGTATTCTTTATACCACTTGTTATCCACAGTGATATATTTTATCTTCTCCAAAAGCAGTCTTTCTATATTTGCGTTGGTCTCTTCTATAAGCTTTTTTTGCAGTCTTTCACTCTCACCGTCTTCAAATATAAGACTCATAGTGACATTCTCGTCAAATAAAGTATCTTCTATAACTATATTTTCACTCTCGGCTATATACTTTATCTTACCGTAAAAATCATATCCGAACCTGTATTTCGCTCTGAAACCCTCGTGAATCTCTCCGCTGACGCTTGCATTTAAACCTTCTATAACGGCACCTTGATATGCTCTTATAAGTCCGCCCACTCCAAGCAAAGTACCGCCGAAGTACCTTGTTACCACCGCCACTATATCAAAGTAGCCTTGGTTTTCAATCACTTCCATCATAGGCATTCCGGCACTTCTTTGCGGCTCTCCGTCATCAGAACATTTTTTCTTATCGCCTTTGTCCCCTATAATGTACGCATAACAGTTATGCCTTGCGTCATAATATTTTTTCTTTATTTTTTCTATAAACTCGATGGCCTCTTCCTCTGAAGCTACTGCCGCAATATTTGCTATAAACCTTGATTTCTTTTCTACAATCTCAGTCTCTTTAGTTTCCAGAATGATTTTCATTAGTTATCTCCTACTTTTAAACAGATTATAACAAATGTTCACACAAATAAAAAGACCGTCATCATTTAACGGCCTTTTTTGTAAAATCATTTTGCTCTGACTTTTACTCCGTCATTAATCTTTTCTTCATCCGAATTTATAATAACCTTATCGCCTTTTTGTAAACCTTCACTTATCACAGCCTCTGTGGATGATTTGTAGCTTACAGTTACAGGGATTTTCTTTGCTCTACCTTCATCTATTTTGAATACATAATCGCTTTCATTTTCAGTAAAAACCGCACCTAAAGGCACTGCAATTACATTATCATTTTTATATAAAGTAAAAATTGCATCTACACCGTAACCGTTCTTTAAGATATTATCTTCTCCCATATCATTAAGAGTTGCCACAAGTTTTACCCTGTATTCCTTAAGTCCCAGTGGTGATTTATCTTCGGTTGCAAAGTCATATATTTCACTTATCTTACCTTTATAAACTTTTTTTGTTCCTCTTAAGTCAAATTCAGCTTCCATCTCATCACCCACATGCAGATAAGGTATCACATCTGTCAAAACGCTGCATTCAAGCCTGTATTCATTATTATCTGTATCAACCACTGCAAGTTCCTGCCCCGGCACCGCCATAGATATATTCTTTGCAGGTACAGATGAAACTATTCCGTCATATTCAGATTTTACTTCACAGTCGTCTATCTGCATATCAAGCTGAGCTATAGCTGTTTTTTCAGCATCAATAGCGGCTTCAAGCTGTTTTTTTGTACTTTCATAAAACTTCTTACTTATATCTTTTTCACTTAATCCCTCATCCTCCTTAAGGCTTTTCAAATATTTATTGCTCTCATCAAGTCTGCTGCTTGCAGTTTCAAAATTGGACTTGGCACTTTCAAAGCTTGCTTTTGCACTTTCAAGTTCAATAAGAGAAATACTTTGTGATTCATAAAGAGCCTGTTTTGCATTGTACTCGGTCTGTGCGGCCTCATAAGCAGCTCTTGCAGACTCAAGACTTGAACCGAGTCCGTTTATATACTCCATAGGTGATGTAGCCATCAGCTTTCCTATATCGCTTTCTTCTTTTTTTGCCATATATGAGTCCAAATTGCTCTGTCTTAACTGTTTTTGATATACAAGATCTCTGTTCGATATTCTTACAAGTACGTCTCCCTTTTTTACTGCCGTGTTTTCGTCTACAAGCACCTCTTTAATATTTCCGTTTACCTTTGAAAGAATATGATAGCCCTTCCCGAAACTTATAACCGCATTTTCTTTATATGTATCCTTTAGTGTACCCTGATTTATACTATAAGCTTCAACACTCACAGCCTTGTTAATATTTTTTATTGAAAACGCTGTTATTATTGCTACGATAATAACAAACATTATTATATACTTTTTTCTTTCTTCAAAAAGCTTTGATAACCTGTTTTTTTTCATAGCTAACCTCTTTCTTTTAAACTGTCGTTCGGATTTATTTTCTTTATAATTTTAAGTATTGCTCTTCCCGATATATAAAGCATCATTACGCAGAATATAAGGGATGCCACATACATGGAAAATTCTATATGTAATCTCAGAGTGTATGAATCTGAAACAAGCAGTGACTCAAGTATCCATTTAAATACTCTTATCAAAGGGATGCTTAAAATAAGCCCCGCTATAAGATATACCACCTGTTCCATAAAAATCATCTGTCTAAGCTCCTTATCCAAAACTCCCATAATCTTCATTGTAGCAAATTCAGTTTTTCTTTCTCTTATACTTATCAAAGAAATATTATATATAAGCACTACACCTGAAAACAAAGACAGGTATATAAACATTTGCAACATAAACTTTGAGCTTTTCATTCTATCCTCATAAATCCTTAGAGTATCCTTCTTACTTGAAAATGATGTAATCTGTGAAGTATCCTCTGTAAGAGTTTTCTTGATAATATCCTCACTTCCCCTTTCTGTATTAAAGATTAAAGTATTTGAAAAATTTGATAATGAAAGATACTTCTCAATATTTTTTATATCCACATAGCAGCCGCTTCCAAATGCTTCTGAAATCACATGTGTTACAGATATTTCAGTCTTTTTTTTAGGAGCATATCCTGTAGAGATCTCAACTCTGTCTCCCTCTTTTACATTCAAATCTTTTGCAATCCTTTTATTTAATATAATGCCGTCTGTAGGAGGTTCATAAAATACATCATCTACATCACTTATTCTATACAAATTTGAGCCTCTGTTTATACCTGAAAGCAATGTAATCTTACTGTGATTTTTAGATTTTAATGTTATAGGTATCTCAGATATAACCTCTCTTTCACCTACACCCTCTATTTCACCTAAAGCATTAAATGCTTTGTCGGCGTCACTGTAATTTTCCAATGTAATCTTTACATCATATTTTGCAATATCTCTAAAATACCCGATGAACATCTTGTTTATGGCATTTTGTGAAGCCATCAATGTACATGACATTGAAAATGGGAAAGCTATAGCAAATGCAATAAAAAATGTTCTGAAAGGACTTCTTAAGATAGAACGTATTCCCATTTTATGCATCACATTAAAATTTTTAATAAAACCGAAGGAAAAATTATTATTAACTTTCGGTGTTGCCGCTCGCATAGCTTCAGCCGCCTGTATCTTTGCAATTCCGCCTACACCAAAAATCACTGCAACCAAACTTGCCAGAGCAGCTATCAAAAATCCCTTCAATTTTGTAGAAACGGGGTCTATATAAATTGGCGAAGGTAATGAAAAAAATTCCGCATACTGATTAAACATATATTTACCGAAAGATCTTGCCGGAATACATCCCAATAATGCTCCCACAAAGCTTATTAAAATCGCCTGCACCAAATATGCACCTATAAGCTCACTATTTCCAAGACCCATAGCCTTCATAGTTCCTATAAGACTTCTGTCATTGTCAATCATCTTTTTAAGTACTGTATAAAGCATAAATACGGACATTGACATAAATATTGCAGGCAATATTGTACCTGTTCCGGTAAGCTCCTTTATTTCACCGTCAACCATATTGTAACTGCTTTGTTTTTCCTTATTTGTAAAACTTTGTAAGCCGAATTGTGATAAACGCTCTCTAAGTTCATATCTTAACACCTCATAAGAATAACCCTTTTCCATTTCAAAGCTTATTTCATTTACAGTATCTTCTCTGCCAAGCATCTTTGAAAGTTTGTCTGAATTTACAATGGCTATATCATAATCCTTTCCGTCAGAGATTACCGCACCGCTTGGAGGAATGGCATATATATAGTTCGGAGCGGATGCAACTCCGGCTACTATAAAATCATAGCTCTCCCCGTTATGTATCAGACTTAGAGTATCTCCCTCTTTTAAATGCCTTGATTTCATCATCTTTGCACCTATAAATATCTGCTCATTCCCCGGGATTATATCAGGCTTTAATAAAGGTCTGTTGAGATATGCATCTTTATCATAAGATAATACATGCAAATTGGCGATATCTTTGATTTTCTCTCCCGTCACTCTTAAATCTGCACTTAAAATACCTGATGCCTTCTTAATTCCCGGATAATCTTCAAAACTTTTCAGCCTTTCTTTCGGCATTGATATAACACCGGCAAATATATCAGCCATATTATTTTCTTCATAATAGCTATATACCTGTGACTTAAGATTTATAAATGTATCATTCATTGAAACAAAAATAAAAATTCCAAGTGCCATTATAAAAGTTGCACCTATATATGTTCCCGGACTCTTTTTTGCTGATCTGAACAAATTTTTTACAAAGTATTTCATTACCACACCACCTCATCAGGACTTTGCGGATGCTCATTTGTTACTATTTTTTTGATATCTCCGTCCTTAAGATAGAACACTCTGTTTGCAATTTTTGCCACATTTTCATTATGTGTTATTATCATAATTGTTTTGTTGTATTTCTTATTAAAATCCACAAGTATTTTGAGGATTTGAACTCCTGTTGATATATCCAAAGCTCCTGTAGGTTCATCACATAGAAGTAAATCGGGATTTTTACAAATTGCTCTGGCAATAGCAACTCTTTGCTGTTGACCTCCGCTCATTTTTCCGGGATAATGATCCCTTCTGTCCCAAAGTCCCACTTGAGTTAAAAGCTCCTTAGGGTCAAGAGGGTTTGGTGAAAGTTCCGCTGCCAGCTCCACATTTTCAAGTGCATTCAAATTCGGCATAAGATTATAAAACTGAAATATAAAGCCTATATTTGCACGTCTGAAAGCTGTAAGCTCATTTTCATTCATACTGCTTAGATCAATTCCGTTATAACTTATACTTCCGCCACTTACAGTCTCAATCCCGCCAAGGATATTTAAAAGTGTTGACTTGCCCGAACCTGAAGGTCCCAAAATAACCACAAGCTCACCTTTATAGATATCAAAACTGACATCATCAAGAGCCACCACCTTCACTTCTCCCAACAGAAACTCTTTATGTATATCCTTTGCAACTATAAGTTTTTCCATATATTTTCCTTTCAAGCTTATCAGCCCATATAAAATCTTCTGATATATTGCTTTGAAAGCTTAGACATTTCCTCATCCAATACGGGAATACCTATTGCATCAAGAATTACTTTCAACATATCAATTTTCCTGCATGCATCCTCCATACTGTCATCTGAAAGCGTCGGCAAAAGCCAGACCTTTGAAAGCAACGAAAATACTTGTGCCGCCTCCTTCGTATAGTTCGGATCAACGCTCATAGAGCCGTCTTTAATACCCTGTTTTATAAGTTCTTCTATCTGTAATGAAAAAACCTTTAATACAGTTTCAACCAGTTGAGCAAAAATATGAGGATTATGCATCAAAGGCATTGTTTCCAAATCTATTTTTATAGCCACTTCATCATCAAAGTATTCCTTAAAACTCATCTTTATCTTATCAAGAGCATTAAGTCCCTGATATCTTTTTAAAAGTTTTTCAATACTGTATTCCTCACACATTTTATCAAAAATCGAACTGAGGATTTCATCCTTTGACTTAAAATGATGGTATATGGCACCTTTTGTCATATCTCCAAGATTATTTACAATGTCTTGTATTGACACATTGTCATAGCCTTTTTTAATAAAAAGAGAGTAGGATGCTTTCAGTATTCGTTCCACAGTCTGTTCAGGATATTTATTTCTCGGCATATTTCCTCCAACAATAAAATTATATTATACATACCTACGGTACGTATGTATAATATAATATTTATCTTTATTTTTCAAGCAGAAAAAAGCCGCCACACATAAGTGCGACAGCCTATTAAAAAATTTACTTACTTGTTCCAATTAATTTTTTTCTATTTTAATATCTTCCAGTTGTAATTCTATCAGTTCTTTTATCATAATTATACTTAATTCTTATTTTACAATGATTACACATTAAATTTCCGGCACAACTTGTAGTTCCGGCTACTGAACCTATATTATTATGGCAATAAGAGCATATTATTGGTACCTGTGCAGACATAATCTACTCTCTTTTCTTATATCTTTAAAATTTCGTAATAATTATAAAAAAAAATAAAGTTTGTCAATATGTTTTCAAAAAAAGCTTTTAGAATTTCCGAAAACCTTTCTTATATTGATAATGCCATATCCACCTGGCGTGAAAATGATACGCCGGTTTTGCACCACAGAGCAAAATGCTCACAGTTATTTCTGGTCAGATTGTAGGATCTCTCCCCAAGTCTTGACTTGGCTCTCTTTATTGTCTCTTCAGGTGAGAAGAGTTGATACTTTGCCTTAAAAATAAAATCAAATATACCGGTTCCCTCTCTCGGATTTTCAGTGAAATCGGTGCTGCTCCTTAACTTTCTAGGCGGACCGCCCGCCTTTGGAAAATGCAGTACAAAATAATCCTTGCACCCTTCAATAAAACCTTCAAGGTCTGTTTCATAGATGCTTACATTCTTTCCGAAATCCTTAGTCTTATCCGCATAGTGAATGACCTTTCCTTCACCTATATATACACCGTAGTGGTCGTACCACTTTCTGGATACTCCTATCACATCTCCGGGCTTTAAAAAGCTGTCTGAAGCCAGTCTTTCAAACTTATCTTCCATGGCACTCATACTTCCAACGGCTTTTCTTATATTGTTCTTATCCAAAATCCTTGCATGGTCATCAAGTAGATTTTGTTGCAGTCTATATCCGTTCTTTACTTTTTTATCTCTCCAAAAATGCTGCTTTCCGGTAATCTTTTCTTCCTTATTGGGTCTGTCGCCGCCCGGTTTCATCAAAAGCTTACCTGCAATCAAAAGTGCTAATAACATAATCCCCCCAAAGTAATATAATATAGTTAGGTCTCACTAAGTTAGGTATAACTAATATATAATACTTATAAAACTTTTTCAAGCAAATTTTATGCTATCCCATCACTTTCCCGAAAATCTCCGCAGGAATATACGCTTTTATAGAGATACCGTCGTCTATGTACTCTTCACTTTTAATCTCTCCGAACTTTCTGATAAGTGCAATCTTACCTGCATCTTTATAAGAAAAAATATGTTCCAGATATACTCTTTGATTTTGTAATATATTTTCAATAGTCTTCTTTAAATCTTCAATGCCCTCTCCCGTCTTTGCAGACATCTTAAGAATCTTGTCCGCATGGAAATCTCTCGGCAGCTCCGCTCCTTCCTTTATCAGGTCGGTCTTGTTAAAGACTGTAATAATATCCTTATCCACCACATCAAGGCTTCTTAGAGTGTCATAGACCACAAGCATCTGTGAGCTTGCCTCTTCATTTGATGCATCCACCATATGCACCAAAAGATTTGCATACTTGGCTTCTTCAAGTGTTGATTTAAACGCCTCTATAAGATGGTGAGGCAGCTTTCTTATAAAACCTACAGTATCCGTTACAAGTATTTCCTGACCGCTTCCAAGTTTCAACTTCCTTGTAGTAGGATCAAGTGTTGCAAAGAGCTTGTCCTCCGCCAAAATATTTGCATCTGTCAGCTTGTTTAAAAGTGTAGACTTGCCCGCATTTGTATATCCGACTATTGCCACATTAAAGGCGAGGTTTTCATCCCTTGATTTTCTTATAAGCTCTCTGTGGCTTTCCACCTTTTTAAGCTCACTCTTAAGCTGTGAAATCCTCTCATGTATAAGTCTTCTGTCCATCTCAAGCTTCTTCTCACCGGGACCTCTGGTACCTATTCCGCCGCCAAGTCTTGAAAGACTGCTTCTAAGTCCTATCAGTCTTGCCGCAGAAAATTTCAGCTGAGCAAGTTCTACCTGAATCTTTCCTTCACTTGTTGCGGCTCTTTTTGCAAATATATCCAAGATAACCATGGTCCTGTCCATTACCTTGGTATCCAGCAAATCTTCCAGATTTCTAAGCTGTGCCGGTGTAAGCTCGTCGTCACATACCACACCTGTGGCATCAAGCTTATCTATTCTTTCTCTTACCTCTTCTATCTTACCCTTGCCAAGATATGTGCCGGGATGTATCCTCTCCCTTGACTGGATAATACTCTCAAGCACTGTAGCTCCTGCCGTGTCCACAAGCTCCGCAAGTTCTTTCATGGACTCTTTTGTATCGTCACCTACATCCACTCCGAGAAGTATAACTTTCTCTTCTATTTCCTTTGTCTCAAATGTACTCATAATTACCTATCTTATTCTCGCCTTTAAGAACGCAACCTCATGTGAAACGCTCTCATCCTCACCGTATTTTTCAATATATGCGTTGAATGCTTCAAGCGCCTTGTTGTAATCACTCTTATACTCATAACATGAACCCCTTGAAAACATCAAAGATTTCAGGGTCTCATCTTCGCTTTTATTAAGCTTTTTCTTTTCAAGCAATGCTATGCCCTCATCCACAGCTTCAAGTGCCTTGTCGTAATCCTCTCGCTTTGACATATGCTTTGCATAAACCGCCAAGACCTTGGCATTCTTCCTGCCTGTCTCTTTTAAAAGTTTTTCCAAAAACTCCTCGGCACTGTCAAGGTATGCGGCATCCATCTTTTTATCATACATATCCTCATAGTACTCTACTATAGTAATACCTGCATTGATATGCAGCTCACTTTTGTCGTCCTGCTTTGCGGCTTTATCGTACATATCTACAGCATTGTCAATATTTATATCCATATCGGTATTGCTGAGCTTGGTATATATAATTGAGAGCATATCCATGTACTCGCTTCTGTTCTCATCTGCCGATGTGAGCAGCCTGTAGCTGTGCTCCGCCGCCTTGTAATCTTTTGCTCTGTACTCCGCTTCCGCTCTGTATCTGAGTATATCTATTTCAAGTCCTCTTATATTGTTGCTGCCATGTGCTTCTATCGCCTTGTCGAACGCTTCCACCGCCTCGGCATACTTTCCCTCATTTAAAAGTGCCTTTCCGGTCTCAAAGTTTTTTCTCTCCTTACCTGAACATCCGCCAAGCATAACTACGGCAAGTGCACCGGCTGCAAATAATCTTCTAATTCTTCCCTGTACTGCCAAAGCCACCTCTGTCAACCTCATTCAATTCTTTTACTTCTTCAAATGTAAACGCATCCTGATGTTTTATTATCCTGAACTGACATATCCTGTCATTTATATCTATGACGGTATCTCTCATTGCCAGCGCAGGGAACTTCCACTCGTCATTGTCTCCGCAGTATGACTCGTCAATCACTCCCATAGAGTTGGTCTGCAATATGCCGAAGTTTTTGAAGGTGGAACTTCTCGGCACCACAAATGCCTCATATCCCTTCGGCAATTCCATACCTACACCCAGCCTTATCAGCTTATATTCTCCGCTTTTAAGTTCCACCCTTTCGGCAGCTCTCAAATCTATCCAATCACTTTTGCCGTCAATAAATTTGAGTTTTTCTATTTCATCACTAAAGTATTTTATCTTTATTTTCAACTATTTGTCCTCACTTGTTTTGGTTTGCTGTGCTCTCAAAACCGAACTTCCAGCCTGTCTCTTCTTCCACCTCATGTACAATCTCCGCCTCAAGGTCTGAATCAAGTCGCGGCAGAGACTCCTTTGACTCTATACCGAATCTTCTGAGGAACTCCTCCGTGGTCGCAAACTGTGCCGGTCTTCCCGGAGCATCCAGCTTGCCTGCCTCATACACCAGACCGAACTCCACAAGCCTGTTCACCACATGATCCGATGATACTCCTCTGATATGCTCTATCTCGGACTTGGTTATAGGTTGCTTGTATGCAATGATTGACAATGTCTCAAGTATGGCATCAGTCAGTACCTGCTTTTTGGGAGTCTTACAAACTTTGATAAGCTTGTCATAGTATTCAGATCTGGTACACATCTGCACACAGTCTCCCAAATCTATTATCTGTATACCTCTGTTGTCCTTATTATATTTATCTTTTAACGAATCAAGATTTTGAATAACTTCACTTTCCTTCATCTCAAGGGCCGCACAAAGCTGTCTGATTTCTACAGAAGCTCCGAGTGCAAAGAGTATCGCCTCTATTGCCGCCTCCGTCTTGGTTAATTTAGCCATCAAGTATATCGCTAAGGTCTAGCGTTTCCTCCTTTCCCTCTTCTTCCAAAGTCTCTATCTGCATTTCACCGAAAACTTCTTCCTGTGACAGTGCAATCTTACCTATTTTCATCAGCTCAAGTACACTTAAAAATGTGACAACAACCTCAAGTTTTGTCGGCTGATCTTCAAGCAATGCTCTGAAGGTAAACTTCCTATGTTTTCTGGCATACTCCATTACATCCCTTATCTTTGCCTCAAGCGATACAGGCTCCTTTTTTATAGTGCCGAAATTGCTTCTTACCTTATCTATTCGGTTGTCCTTTTGCTTCATCACGCGGTCAAAGACCTGTCTTAACTTATGCAGATTCAAATCTCCGAAAAGCTCGTCAAGGTCTACAGGCTCTTTGTACTGTGCAACCTCATCCGGAATAGTAGGACTTTTATAAAGTATCTTCTCTGCATCAAAGTACTTACCGGCAAGTTCATTTGCCATAAGCTTGTACTTCTTATACTCAAGCAATCTCTCCACCAGCTCGGCTCTCGGGTCAATGACTTCCTTGGTCTCCTCATCCTCTTCAAGAGGCAAAAGCATCCTCGCCTTTATATCCAAAAGTGTTGTAGCCATCACTATAAATTCACTCATAAGGTCAAGGTCGTCCGTCTCCAAATGATTCATATAATTAAGATACTGCTCGGTTATACTCACTATCGGAATATCATATATGTCCACCCTGTCTCTCTCTATAAGATACAGCAAAAGATCCAGCGGACCTTCAAATCTCTCCAATTTGTATGAAATCTCCATACTCACCTCTCATAAACTCACTCAACCTTGTTATTGTACCAAATTTCAAGCTCTTTTGCGACCTTTAAGATTGATTACCACAAGCTCGGACATATCATTGAGCCTGATATTTATACTGTGTGTACCAAGCCCCGCTCCTATTATCTCTGTCATGTTTCCAAGTCTTTTCATTCCCACTACCAATCTGTTAAAAAAATGAAACTGAGGAGTCATCACTCCGATTCCTGCCGGCAGTCTTATCGTTCCTCCGTGAAAATGTCCGCAAAGTGTCAGATCCACGCCGCTTTTTTCATAGTCTTTTATAAAAAGAGGTGAATGTGCCATAAGTATGTTGTAATATGACCTGTCAATACGCAATCTCTCTTTGATATAACCTATATCAAGCGGCTTTTTAAACCTGCGCAGATAATACTTTTTTTCAAGGTCAAGCCCGTGAATACGGATATTCTCACCGATATCCACACTACTGTCGGACAGATATACTATCCCCATATCTTCCAATATCCGCTTATATCCGAGGTAACTGAGCCCGAATTTGTTTTCAGACAGTCTCTGCTCATGGTTGCCGTTTGCATATATACAGGTATATTTATCTGAAAGACTCTTTAAAAGCGGCAAGACATTCTCTATTCCAAGCTTACTTTTTACCGTAATCATATCTCCGCCTATCAATACGATATCGGGTGATATTTTATCTATAGCCTCAAGAAGCTTTATATTATTTTTGCCGAAGCTGTTGTTATGTAAATCGGTCAAAAAGACTATTTTTTTACCGCCTTTTATCTTATCGGTAGATATATTGTAATGTACTACCTTAAACTTTTTTCTCTCATAAAAAGAACGGAGCAGCAAGGCACTACACCCCACTGCTCCCAATCCTATAATTTTAGAAAATATATTTTTCATCAAACTCCTAGCTTACCCAGACTCCATCGCTGTTTAATACATATCCGTCCGGTGTGGTGGTATTTGTCAACATTTTACCATCACTTCCCAAATAATACCATAGTCCGTTATACTTAAGCCAAGATGAAGAGTTCATAGCACCTGAATCTTCCATATAGTACCATGAACCGCTTGTATCCTGTCTCCAGCCTCTTGCCATGCGTCCGTCTGCGTCAAACCAGTACTTTTTACCGTTGATATTAAGCACCTCGGCTCTGGCACTTGTATTGTCCGACTTTATATAAAACCAGTTGCCGTTGTTTTCCTTCCAACCTACATCGGGTGCCATTCCCGGACCGTAGTTCTCGGCCTTCATCACAGATGTTTGGATTTCTCTAGGTGCAAGCTCAACCTTTGCACTGTCGGCCATTGTAATGCTCTGCGCCTGCTTTGCCGAAACCACCTGATTTTTTGCAACGGCCCTGCCTGTGTCCTTTGAAGCAATGTTTATTCCGCCGCTTCTCGCTATAGAAAAGCCGTAGTCAAGCAATTTCTTTGTATCGTCATAGTGAGTGCCCCTACATTTAAGTACTACCACTACCAGTCTGATACCGTTTCTTTCTGCAGCCGTTACAAGAGTATTTCCTGCACTCTTTGTATATCCTGTCTTACCGCCTATTACTCCGTCACAACTTATCTCTCCTGTAACCATCTTGTGGTGCATCTTTACGGATGAAGGCGCGGACTTTGAATTTGTGGCTGTGAAAGTATAACTTCCCGAGCCTGCCGCAGCCCTGAATGTCGGATTTTTAAATGCTTCAGCCGCAATAAGCGCCATATCCTTGGCTGTCGTTTTGTGATTTTGACTATTAAGTCCGTTAGGATTTACAAAGTTGGTATGAGTTGCTCCAAGCTCTCTTGCTCTGTTGTTCATCATATTTGAAAAGCCTGCAACAGACCCTCCTATATGTTCCGCCAACCCGTTTGACACTTCATTGGCTGATGCCAACATCATTGCATAGAGCGCGTCTCTTACACTCATACTGTCTCCGGCTCTGACAGGCAAAGTTGTTGCACCGCTCTCAAGATTTGCAACAGCTGAACTTTTAAAGTATACCGTGTCGTCAAGGTTTGCCTGTTCCACTGTAAGTAAACCTGTCATTATCTTTGTAATGGACGCCGGCGCAAACTGAGTATCGCCGTTTTTATCATACAAAAATTCGCCTGTATTTGCATCGTATACTGCCGCTCCCTGCGCGCCTATACTTGGCGGTGTCGCCGCATATACCGCTATAGATTCAGGTACAAAAGATATTACAGTTATGGATAAGACTATGACCAATCCCGTTGAAATTATTTTTTTTAATCTCATATTTCCTTCCTACTTTATTTTATTGAGAATACTATTGAACAATATTCAAACATACTTATAATGAGCTTCTGTATGATTATACCTCATGTGTTAATATTATATCACATATGTCAAACACATTTATTAAGTAAATCTTACATAGCTATGACTTTATACTAAACTGGAGTAATTTAGTAAAGTATAAACGAATAATATTAAGAAAATCGTAATATAAAAAGGCCGAGCACCTAAAGCTCGGTCTGAAAATTTATTATATTATCTATATATTTTCTGTAAGTTCATTCATAATGTCCGCTACATACTCAATCTTGTTTGCTCTGTATGCATTGGCTCCGCAAAACAATAGTGCATGGCTCTCGTCGGAGTTTGCGGCACAACATAGTGCCTCAGTAATACAGTAGGGTATTGTCTTTCTGTCACATACCGAAGTGGAAAGACAGTTACAACAATGCCTTATCGGAACTGGTCCGCTCTTTAATCTATCCATGAAGTCATTTCTGATTGCCCTTCCCGGCATACCGACAGGAGATTTTGTAATAACTATATCCTCTTCTTTAGCGTCTATATATGTCTGCTTATAATCATCAGGCGCGTCACATTCATATGTGGTGACAAACCTTGTACCCATCTGTACACCGTCCGCACCCAAACTCATTGCATGTGCCATATCCTCTTTTGTATATATGCCGCCTGCCACAAATACAGGAATCTTTTTGCCGAATTTTTCTTCATAGATTCTTACTTCATCTATGATTTCTTTTATTTCGGCATCATACTTATCTCTTTTATAGTTTTTGCTTGCCATAGTGTCCGCACCGAGTTCATGAAGCTCTTCATATGAAAAACCTAGGTGTCCGCCTGCAAGAGGCCCTTCTATAACTACGGCATCGGCAGTGGTCTTATACTTTCTGTCCCACATCTTTAATATGACTTTGGCACTTTTTCTGCTTGAAACTATAGGTGCGATGCAGGTTTTCTTTTCATTCCCGCTTATCTGTTGCCCCTTTTGTACAAGCTCAGGCAAATCTATCGGCAATCCTGCACCTGATATAATAATATCCGCTCCCGCTTTTACAGCCTCTATTACATAGTCCGCATATTTATTGGTTGCCACCATTATATTAAAGCCTATAAAAGGCACATAATCTTTTAATTTATCTAAAAACTTCGCCGCACCGTTTGAATCCTTGAATTTTTCAAACACCTGCGCCGCCAAAGCTCTCGCCTTATAAAGCTCGGTCTTTATAGCACGAAGATTTGTAGGTATAGGATTTTTATAAAAGTCATCATCTCTAAAGCCTATCTGTGCCGTAGAGATAATCCCCATTCCACCGTTTCCGGCCACATGTGCCGCCAAGGAGGAAAGGCTGATACCGACACCCATTCCGCCTTGTATAATAGGATAGAGTAATCTTCTGTCACCTATTTTTAACACTTCCATATTTACCTTTCAGCTATTAAAATTTCCTAAATCTGTTGTACCTGTCTTTAGCAATCTCTTCACCCGACTTGGCTGCATTTTTCTCAAAGAAATCATCTATATTGGAAGACAGCTCGTCTACAACATCATCTATTGTATCTATTGTCAAAGGAATATTTTCTTTTATAACCCTGTCTACAACTCCAAGTTCTTTCAGCTCTTTTGCAGTGATTTTCATTACCTCTGCAGCCTCTTTATTCTTCTTTGCATCCTTATAAAGTATTGATGCAAAGCCCTCAGGTGAAAGTATTGAATATATGGAATGCTCAAGCATCCAGACTTCATTTGCCACTGCAAGTGCCAAAGCTCCGCCTGAACCTCCCTCTCCGATTACTACGGAAAGAACAGGTACTCTCATATCGCTCATTTCAAACAGCGCCCTTGCTATAGCCTCCGCCTGACCTTTTTCCTCGGCTTCTATACCGCAGAATGCTCCCGGAGTATCTACAAAACAGATAATCGGCATATCAAAGTCATTGGCGTGTTTCATAAGTCTTAGAGCCTTACGATATCCGCAAGGATTCGGCATACCGAAGTTTCTTATCTTGTTTTCTTTCAGATTCTTTCCCTTTTGCTGTGCCACCACCATTACAGGCTTACCGTTATAGTTGGCTATTCCGCCTATGATTGCACCGTCATCACCTGAAAGTCTGTCACCGTGAAGTTCCATAAAGAATCCGAACAATTTATCAATATAATCCTTTGCCGTAGGTCTGTCCGCTCTTCTTGAAAGTACTACACTGTCCCATGCACTCTTAGGCTGCTTCACCTTAGGCTGCTTGTGGTCAACAATCTTTGTATTGTCGCCCACTTCTTCCATCTTTTTCACCTTTTTGAATCCGCAGGTATGTGCTCTTAAAAGCTTCTTTAGCACACTTCTTTGGTCGGCTCTTTCCACTATAGCATCTATAAAGCCGTGTTCAAGCAAAAACTCGGCGCTCTGGAATCCTTCAGGCAACTTAGTACCGATAGTCTGTGCTATTACTCTCGGCCCCGCAAAACCTATAAGCGCCTTAGGCTCCGCAAGTATTATATCCCCAAGCATTGCAAATGAAGCACTTACTCCGCCCATTGTAGGATCTGTCAGGAAGCTTATAAAAAGCTGACCTGCTTCATGGTGCTTTTTTAGTGCGGCTGAAGTCTTTGCCATCTGCATCAGTGAAATCATCCCCTCCTGCATTCTGGCACCGCCCGAACATGAGTAGATTATGATAGGAATTTTCTCCTGTGTGGCTTTTTCTATGGCGGATGTTATCTTCTCACCTACCACATGACCCATAGAAGACATCATAAACCTTGCATCACATACAGCTATTGCAGTCCTTACATTGCCGATAGTAGCTTCACCGGTTACCACCGCCTCATTAAGCTTTGTTTTTACTCTTTCTTCTTCAAGCTTAAGCTCATAGTTCGGAAAATCCAAAGGGTTCGATACAGGCATTGTCTTGTTCCACTCAATGAAACTTCCGTCATCCACAAGCATTTCTATTCTTCTGTATGCATGAACTCTGAAATACCCGCCACATTTCGGACAAGTATAATAATTTGCCTTAACATCCTCTGCAAAAATAGGTTCCTTACAGATCTTACACTTTCTCCAAAGACCTTCAGGAATATCCAGTTTTTCATTTCCGGGTTCTATCTTTGCATATGTCTTTTTGAACACATTTCTAAACATGACAACACCTCAAAACTTTCATTACTGCATCTTAAACTGTTTTTCTATAAATGAAGTATCTATATCACCCTTTATAAAATCCGGGTTGTTTATTATCTCATAGTTAAAGTCGATATTTGTATCCACACCCTCTATAACAATCTCACCAAGTGCCGATCTCATCTTCGCAATAGCCTCTTCTCTTGTTTTGCCGTGTACTATCAGCTTTAAAAGCATTGAGTCGTAGAACGGAGATATCATATAGTCCTCATATATATGTGTATCAACTCTCACTCCGTTACCGCCCGGCAAATGCATACTTGTAATTCTTCCCGGAGAAGGTGCAAAGTTCTTCTTAGGGTTTTCAGCATTTATTCTGCATTCAATGGCATGACCGTCTATTTTTACATCCTTTTGAGAAACCGAGAGCTTCTCACCTGCCGCCACTCTGATCTGTTCCTTAATAAGGTCCATTCCGGTAATCCACTCTGTTACAGGATGCTCCACCTGTATTCTGGTATTCATCTCCATAAAGTAAAAGTTTCTGTGCTTATCCACCAAAAACTCAATGGTTCCGGCATTTTCATAGCCTGCAGCCTTTGCGGCACTTACTGCGGCTTTTCCCATCTTCTCTCTTAACTTATCGTCAAGAAACTCTGACGGAGCTTCCTCAAGCACCTTTTGGTGTCTTCTTTGTATGGAGCAGTCTCTCTCTCCGAGGTGAATTACATTTCCAAAGCTGTCCGCCATTATCTGGAACTCTATATGTCTGGGTCTTTCAATATATTTTTCAATATACATGGAGTCGTCTGAAAATCCCTTAAGCGCCTCAGCCTTTGCAGTCATAAAGTTCTCGGCAAAATCCGCTTCGCTCTTTGAAACTCTCATTCCCTTGCCGCCTCCGCCAAGAGCCGCCTTTATCATTACCGGAAAGCCTACCTTTTTTGCAAGTTTCAGGGCTTCATCCACATTTTTTACACTTCCGTCAGTTCCCGGTATTACGGGAATACGCGCTTTTTGCATGGTGGCTCTGGCCTCAGCCTTGTCTCCAAGCTTTGCAATAGTCTCAGCCTTCGGTCCGATAAACTTTATACCCACCTCAGTGCAAAGTCTTGCAAATTTTTCATTCTCCGATAAAAAACCGAATCCCGGATGAATAGCCTGTGCACCTGTTGCCACAGCCGCACTGAGTATCCTGTCCATATCCAGATAGCTCTTAGATGCCGGTGCAGGCCCTATACAAATAGCCTCATCTGCCAGCATTGTATGCAAGCTGTCTCTATCCGCCTCAGAATATACAGCCACACTTATAATACCCATCTCTCTAAGTGCTCTGATAATTCTGACTGCAATCTCTCCTCTATTTGCTATCAATACTTTTCTAAACATTTATTCTCCAACAATGAATGTAAGCTCAGCCTCTACCGCAATCTCGCCGTCTACGCTTGCTACAGCTTTTCCTATTCCAATTCTGCCTTTTGATCTGATTATTTCACATGAAAGCTTTAACTTATCTCCCGGGACTACTTTTCTCTTGAATTTTGCAGAGTTTATAGCTCCGAAATAAGCTGTCTTGCCCTTATTTTCAGGTACTGAAAGTATCGCCACCGCACCTGTCTGTGCAAGTGCCTCTATCATAAGTACTCCCGGCATTACAGGCTCCCCGGGAAAATGTCCCAAAAACTGAGGCTCATTGTATGTAATGCTCTTATATCCTACACTTTTTTTGCCAGGCTCCAGCTCCTCGATACAGTCAATAAGCAAGAAAGGATGCCTGTGAGGTATAATCTCCTGAATTTCCTTAATTCCCAACATATTCTCTACTCCAATATAAACAGAGGCTGTCCGAACTCAACTACAGTCTCATCCTTTACAAGAATTTCCTTTATAACACCGTCAAAGTCGCTCTCAAGCTCGTTCATAAGCTTCATAGCTTCAATGATACCTATTACCTGACCTTTTTTCACTCTGTCGCCCACATTCACAAAGCTCGGAGCGTCAGGTGAAGGTGAACTGTAGAAAGTACCTACAAGCGGTGAAGTAATTGTATGTCCTTTAGCTTCCACAGCTTCTTCTGTATTGGAAGCTTCAAAGCTTACACTCTGTGCTACAGGTACAGCCTGAACTTCTCCCGCTACAAGCTTTGTCTTATTCTTCTTTATAACAATTTTCTCCGCATCGGTAGCATAGTTTAATGTATCGACATCGCTCTTACTTACAGTCTCTATCAGTTTTATAATCTCTTCTATTTGCATAAGTCTACTCCACGAATTTTTTAATAACTATACTTGCATTGTGACCGCCAAAACCGAGTGAATTGCTTATAGTCGCATTTACTTCACATTCTCTCGGCTCTGTCAAAAAGTCAAGATCACACTCCGGATCTTTATTTATAAGCCCTACATTCTTATGCATGAATCCGTCTTCAATAGACTTCACACATACAATAGCCTCTACACCGCCGGCGGCACCGAGTAAGTGACCCACCATTGACTTGGTTGAACTTATTCCGACTTTATTTGCATTCTCACCTAAAGCGCTCTTTATAGCTTTTGTCTCAAACAAGTCGTTGTGATGTGTTCCTGTACCATGTGCATTTACATAGTCGATATCGTCAGGAGATATTCCGGCATCCTTTATTGCAAGCTCCATAGCCTTTGCGGCTCCCGAGCCGTCCTCTGCAGGTGATGTGATATGGAAAGCGTCACAGGTTGCACCGTATCCTGCCATCTCGGCATATATATGCGCACCTCTTTTTTTAGCATGCTCAAGTTCCTCTAAAACTAATACTCCTGCTCCCTCTCCCATGATAAATCCGTTTCTGTCCTTATCAAAAGGTATCGACGCTCTGTCAGGATCATCTGTAGTATTGAGTGCCGTAAGAGAAGTAAATCCGGCTACACCTATAGGTGTTATGGAACTCTCCGTACCTCCTGCAAGCATTACATCGGCCTCACCGTAAAGGATAGATCTGAAAGCCTCACCGATACAGTTGGTTCCTGTAGCGCATGCGGTAACAACATTTATATTCTTTCCCTTAAGACCGTAAGCAATGGCTACATTTCCTGCCGCCATATTTGAAATCATCATAGGTACCAAAAGCGGAGCAACTCTGCCCGGTCCCTTTTCAAGGAGTTTTGTGTACTCTCTTTCCATAGACTGAAGTGATCCTATTCCCGATCCTACAGCTACTCCCACCATATACGGGTCTTCTTTTTCCATATCAAGCTTGGCGTCTTCAATGGCTTCCTTGGTAGCCGCTACCGCAAACTGTGAAAACTGCTCCATTCTTCTTGCGGACTTCGGATCCATATACTGCTTTGCATCAAAGCCCTTAACCTCGGCTGCAAGCTTGGCCTTATAGTCCGTGGTATCAAAATATGTTATCGGTCCTATGCCGTGTACACCCTTTTTGATATTCGCCCAAAAATCAGCTACATTCAGACCTATAGGAGTGATGGCTCCCATACCTGTAATAACAACTCTTCTTCTCATAGTCACCTCATTTACATGCTCATTCCGCCATCTATTTTGATGACCTGACCTGTAATATATCTGCCTTCTTCTCCTGCCAAATATGCCGCCATATTTGCTATATCCTCTGCCTCACCCTGATATCCTAAAGGTATGATTGCATTTATCTTTGACTTGGCGTCATCAGTCATCGCCTCAGTCATATCCGTCTTTATATATCCCGGTGCTATTGCATTTACGGTGATATTTCTGCTTGCCGTCTCTCTTGCGGCAGTCTTTGTCATACCGATGACTCCCGCCTTTGATGCGGCATAGTTTATCTGACCTGCATTGCCCATCACACCGCTAACGGAAGAAATATTTATTATTCTTCCGGCTCTTTTCTTAATCATATATTTTGAAACAACTTGCATAGTGTTAAATGTACCCTTTAAGTTGGTAGCTATTACCACATCAAAATCTTCAGGTTTCATTCTCATCATCAAATTGTCTTTTGTGATTCCGGCGTTGTTCACCAATATATCAATCTTTTCCTCTTCTGCGATGATGTTTTCAATCATCTGTTTTGTACTGTCATAATCCGATATATCACATTGGCAGATCTTTGCCTTACCGCCTTTATCTTCTATCTCTTTTGCAACTTTTTTTGCCGCCTCACTTGATGAAGCGTAGTTTACATATACAAGCGCTCCGTCAGCCGCCAATTTTTTTGCTATAGCCGCTCCGATACCTCTGCCTGCACCTGTAACCAAAGCTACTTTTCCTTCCAACCTTTTCATCTTGCCTCCAAAATCTGACTGCAAACATTTGCTACATCCGCATACTCTTCTATATTGTAAATTTTCACCTGTGGATCTATTTTCTTTACAAAGCCTGCCATAGTCTTTCCGGGGCCGACTTCTACAAAGGTATCCACACCCCATTCAATCATCTTTCTTATACTCTGCTCAAGATGTACGCTTCCCGACACCTGCTCTATAAGATTTTTCTTTATATAGTTCTTATCCGTAACAATCTGTGCATTCACATTTGCCACATAAGGTATCTGTATATCGTTTATTGTGATTTCATCAAGTACCTTTGCAAGTTTTTCTCCGGCTTCCCTCATAAGTCCCGAGTGAAAGGCTCCGCTTACCTTAAGCGGCAATACTCTCTTTGCTCCGGCTTCTTTCAACTTTTCACCTGCAAGTGCCACCGCTTCCTTTGTACCTGATATTACGGTCTGTCCCGGGCAGTTATAATTTGCCACCCAGCATCCGTCTATCCCGTCCACTATGGACTTGATAGTGTCGTTATCCAAAGACAATACGGCACTCATGGCACCGCCCTTTATCTCGGACATATACTGTCCTCTTTTATCCACTGTAGCAATTGCATCTTTTACACTTATCGCACCGCTAAGGTAGAGTGCCTCATATTCGCCAAGGCTAAGTCCTGCACATATATCCGCTTTAAGCCCTGTTTTTTCTACAGCTTTCAACATGGCGATACCTGTCGCCACCATAGCTATCTGTGTGTATCTTGTATTGTTTAATTCATCATTTTCTTTGAAAATCAGATCACATGCATCTATTCCCGTTACAGTCTTTACACTATCAAAAACTGCTCTTGAATCCGCATCATTTTCATAAAAACTTTTGCCCATATTTTGTTTTTGAGCTCCCTGTCCCGGGAATAAAAATGCTATCTTCATAATTTATACTAAGCTCCCTGCATTCTTTAAAAGATTAGTTGCCTCACTCATTATCTCGTCAATGATTTCTTTTGCGCTTTGCTTCTTGCTTACAAGACCTGCTATCTGTCCCGCCATAACCGTTCCGTGTACTATATCGCCTTCCATAACGGCTTTCCTTAGTGTACCCAGTGTCAAATACTCAAGTTCCTCAAAGCTCTTGCCCTCGGCCTCAAGCTTTGAATACTCTCTGGTCATGGCATTTCTAAGACTTCTTACAGGATGTCCGTGGCTTCTGCCTGTTACTGCAGAATCTATATCCTTTGCCGCTATTATTCTGTCCTTATAAGCCTCACTTACTATAGACTCATCGGCTACCACAAATCTTGTACCCATCTGTACCGCCTTGGCTCCAAGCATAAATGATGCCGCAAGTCCTCTTCCGTCTGCAATACCGCCTGCCGCAATAACAGGGATATTTACCGCATCAACCACCTGAGGTACAAGTGTCATAGTTGTGGCTTCACCGATATGTCCGCCGCTCTCGGTACCCTCGGCAACCACGGCGTCGGCTCCTGTTCTTTCCATTCTTCTTGCAAGTGCCACACTCGCTACAACAGGAATTACCACTATTCCGGCTTCTTTCCACATCTTCATATACTTTTCAGGAGAACCGGCACCGGTAGTAACTACTTTTATACCTTCTTCCACTACTACTTTAGCGATATCTTCAGCATGTGGTGACATAAGCATTACATTTACACCGAAAGGCTTACTTGTAAGCTTTCTTGCCTCTCTTATCTCGTTTCTTACAACTTCTGCAGGTGCATTGGCACCTCCTATAAGTCCTAAGCCGCCCGCCTCACTTACTGCCGCTGCAAGGTGATGTTCGGCAACCCATGCCATACCGCCTTGAATTATCGGATATTCTATACCTAATAGCTTTGTTATATCTGTTTGCATTACTTTCCTCTGCCCTTTTTAAGAAAACGCCCGCAGGCGTTTCGTTATTTTTTATAAATTGTCTACGCCCTTGTCCTTAAGGTAATTTACTACATCTCCTACAGTCAAAAGCTTCTCCAAATCCTCTGAAGGTATCTCAACACCGTAGTTGTCCTCAAGTGCCATTACCATCTCGAAAAGGTCAAGTGAATCTGCATTCAAATCATCCTTAAAGTTTGACTCCAAAGTGATCTCTGAAGCGTCGATATTTAACTGCTCTGCAATAATTGATTTCATTTTCTCTGACATAATTTTCTCCATTCTTTAGCAATATGCTTATTTTATTTTATAGTAAGTTGCAGCCTGTATGACTACAATCTTAATACACAAGTTCCCCAGGTTAATCCTGCTCCGAATCCGCAAAGCAAAATCAAATCTCCTTTTTTTGCCATGCCCTTTTTCATCACCTCATCAAGTAACAGAGGTATGCTTCCTGCCGAAGTGTTTCCGGTTCTTTCAAGGTTATGCGGCAACTTTTCAAGCGGAATATCAAGTTTTTTCGATACCGCCTCAAGTATTCTTAAGTTTGCCTGATGTAAAAGGAATAAATCAATATCATCCTTATTAACTCCCGCCTTTTTTATAGCATTTTCTATGCTGTGAGGCACGGTTCTGATAGTGAATTTAAAGACTTCCTGTCCGTCCATCCTTATATATCTTTCATCACCGTAGGAGTTGTCATACAGCGCAAATCCCTTGCTTCCGTCCGCACCTATATCAAAGCTTAAAAATCCCTCTTCGATATCGGATTTTTTCAGTACCGCAGCACCCACGCCGTCACCGAAAAGTACACAGGTGGTTCTGTCGCTCCAGTCCATCTCTCTTGAGAGTACATCGCCTCCCGCTACAAGAGCGTACTCGATATCAAGAGCACTCATCATGGAATATGCAATACTTAAAGCATATATAAATCCTGAGCAAGCCGAGCTTACATCCATGCAGGCACAATCACTTGCACCTAAAAGCGGTTGTAACTCACATGCGGTATTCGGAAGTCTCTTATCTTGAGTGGATGTTCCCACTACTATAAGACCCAAATCCTTACCTTCGATATTTGCAGATTTAAGTGCTTCCTTTCCGGCTTCAAATGCAAGACTTACAAGGTTTTCACTCTCACCTATTATATGTCTTTGCTTGATTCCTGTCCTTT
>ERZ773074.141-NODE-141-length-33939-cov-4.062596_pt1 | contig 33939 bp, 24 predicted proteins | sample MGYA00580615_ERZ773074 | MGnify/ENA primary metagenome ERZ773074 (study PRJEB29015, sample SAMEA2738126) | human oral metagenome | biome: human oral; feature: human-associated habitat; material: saliva | place: China | collected 2160 ...
GCATTCTTTTGTTCTTCTCCATATTCGATTCCTAAAGCTTCTTCTGTTTCAGCGATGCTTGCTTTCATTGTTGGGAAATCCATTTTTGAACGAGAAAGGCGAACAATATGCCTTGCAGCTCTTTCTTCTATTTCAAACATTCGTCTAGTATAGAAGTAAAGTTCGTCTTCAGTTTCTCTATAAACAAACTCCGATTTTAGTTGCAAAATCGTTGAAGTGAGAATGATAGGGTTAGTTTTGTAACCCATATTTGCCCTTTTTTCAACGAAACTTACTAACTTAAATAAATTCTTTAACGAAATACAAGTGTTGCCTTTTGACTCATTCAATCGGAAACATTCGTTTAATAGGGCAATTAACCTCTTATCTTCATGTGCTTTAATCCCTTTTTTCTTAGCTATTGCTTCCCTAGCCTCATAAGAAAGTCCAGTGTAAGATAATAGATAAGGATTGTCTTCGATAACCTCAATACTCTTATCTCCGAATTTTTCATAAATTGTCTGAGCACTCATGAAATCCCCACCAAACTTGACTAAGTAGTGGAGTAGACTTTCAATATTTTTTAAGCCTCTAATCTTTTCAACTAAAAGTTGTGCAGTAGCTATTTTTATTTTGCTATCTGCAGCGGTTAATAATTGAGGGGCATTTTCTTGAGAACAAAAGGAAAAAATGTCCCCATTAATGACATGAATGATTCTCTCGATTGTTTTAGGCCCAATACCTGCAAAATACTTCTGCTTTAAAAACTCAATTGTAAAAGCATCATTTGAACTTCTTTGTTCACACTTGACAGCAAAAAACAAAGGTCTATCTTCATACCTATAATTGCCTGCTAATAGTAAAGGTGTCTTATGAGGCAAAATTGGAATTATTCCTGACGTTAAAATATCAGTTGAACGTTCCCCTATATTTGTTTTTACAAATCGTTCATCTTCGGTAGTTAATAAAAAGGTGGCATATCCCGTTTTTTCATCACGGTAAAGCACCTTTTTTAAATAACCACTCACTTTCAATACATCATTTTCCATTTACATCCATTAATTCTTTTGATAACTTCCATAAACCACGTTTGACAGAAGTAATTAAGTTTTCTTCTTGAAGTTTTTTCAGCACCTTACTTACAGTTGGTTGACTAATATCAAGCTTTTCTGCAATTTCTTTAGCACTTCCCTCAAGTGAACCATCTTCTGAAGACTCATTAATGATAAAGTCCGTTACAATTTTAGCTTTTCCTTTATCAAGACCTAAAGATTGCAAATCAACTTCGTTTGAAGTCGTTTCTAAAGTTTCAGGCTGTGTCTCTGTCTCTTCAACATCTTCAACTTCTTCTGCAACTTCTGTCAAATCTTCATTTAGAATTTCAAATTCATTTCCATTGACATCAGGAGATTCAACTTCGTGATTCAATAGCTCACTTTCGTCTTCATCATCTTCTAATTCTTCCTCTAAAATATCATCGTCTGAAGGTACGAATCTCATGTTTGCAGTTTCTTCAGCAGTTTTTTCTACTAAGTCTTTAAGCCCGTCAATAACAGCCAATTTTTTATTTCCTTCAACCGAATCATCTGAAGGAATTACAACTTCTTCTTGTTCTTCGGCATTATCTGAATGTTCTTCAGCAATTTCATGATTATCTTCAGGTGCAACTTCTGGTTTCACGTTTTCTTCAAGGTCTACTGCGTCGTCATTTTTAGATTCTTCAGCATTTTTTGTGTTAAGGTGAATGACTGGGATATCATATTTCTTTAAAGTCTTTAAAGTATCCACATGATCAACAGATGCTAGTAAACACATATCAAATTCATCTTGATTTTCATGAAGAACTCGTACTAAATTTTCGAAAACAACGTCATCTAATACGCTAAGTTCGTCTAAAATGATAATTCCCATGCCTGAAAGTGAAGCTAACATACTAACCAACAAGAACATAACACTAGCTTGCTCTCCTCCAGAGAGTGATGTAAATTCTAAATATTCCCCACTTCCGTTAGGATCTGTAAGAACCTTTACCCCGTTTTCGCTAACGAATTTCAAGTTCATACCAGGGAATAATTGAGAAGCTTTCTCGTTACATGGTTCAGAGAATTCGTCCATATAGTAAGATGTGATAGCTTCTTTTACTTCTCCTTTAGGAGAAAATGCCAATACAAGGTTTTCATAGTCAAGTTGTTTTTGAGTAAGAGCTTTTAATTTTTCTTCGTAAGTTTCTTTTTTACTGTAGTTTGTCACAAACAACAACCGTTGTTGCAGATTAGAAAGCTCTGAATTTAACGCTTCTACAGAACCAATATCTTCTGGTTTTTCAGGAAGAGTGATAGTTTGGCTAAGCAGTTGCTCTTTCATTTTTAACTTATCCTGTACACGAAGATAAGCATTGTTTTCGCTAATCATTTGTTCATACTTAGTTTCCAACTGCTTGATTTGATTAGCCAGTTCAATATATGAATCACGTTGATTCTTGTAGTCTTGAACTAAACTATCCCGTTGTGCTTCTAATTCTTTTAGAACAGGAGTTTTATCAACTGTACATTTGATTTTAGCCGACAGAGGACAAATTGGTTTTGAAATGTTTTCAATAGCTTCATCCAGAGTCTTTTTGGTTTGAACTAAAGAATTCAGAGTCGCTTTAATTCCTTGCTCAATGTTACGACTATTTGAGAGTAATCCAAAAGTTGAATTAATTTCTTCATCTGTATGATGAACGCCTTTTAGTTGAGCTAATTCATTATCGATTTGTTGGATTTGAGAATTACGCATGTTGATTTGGCTCAAGATTTGATTATAATTCTTCATAGCTTCTTGAGCTTTGATAACTTCATCACGTTTATCAGTAGTTGCTTTAATTTTCTCTTCAATATCAGAAACAGTTTCTTCAGGAGGCACTGAACCAAGACTGTTGATCAGAGCATTTACTTCAGTGATTTTTTCTTTTACTAGTTTGCGTCGCTCTTTTAGGAGGTTGTGAAATTCATTGATTTTTTCTACCCCAAATTCTCCTTCAGGGAAGAAATCTCGAACAATTTTTTCCTGTTCTTCGTTTTTTCCACTAAAGCGTTCTAAAATGGTTTCAACCGTCATTGATTCAGGCAAGTAACGAAGTAACATTTCTCCAAATTGTTGAGATGTCATTTGTGTCAACAATTCCCCTGAAGATACCATTTTTGCAGTGTTTACATCAATACCTCCAAGCTCGTTACAAATGAATTCATTGAGCTTAGATAGGGTGCTACTTGCGTTACCTACGAAATATCTTGATTTTTTCTTCTTTTCTGCATATTGTTGGCGCAAAAAGCTACTATCATTTTCAAGAACTACCCGAACAGCCATTGAAGATGCCCCGCGAGTGATAACATCGCCTGCTGGTTCAACGCCAGTTAAACCATATCGCAAAGCATTGATGAGAGATGTTTTTCCCGAACCATTCGGTTGAGCAAGAGCTGTAATTTTACCAAAATTAAATTCATGGACTCCTTCCAGCCCTTGAAAATTATTAGTTTTTAAACTTTTTACTTTCATTTAATTGTTTCCTCTTATTATTAATTATATTATGGTTATATTATACCACAAATAGTAGCGAAAAACAATAGAAAAAGGCATTATTTCTAATACCTTTTTTTCTTTTAGACACCTTTAGAATAAGTCATTTCCACTGGCAAATTCGCCTTCTGGGGTTTCCTCTTCTTCTTCAGTCATTTCGATTTTAACTTCTTTTTTAGTTTCTTCAACTTCATCTTTTTCAGATGTTTCTTCAAAGAATTCATCTCCATTTACTGGAGTTTCTTTTTTCTCATTTTCAGAGGTTACTTTTGAACTTTTTGTAGGTTCTTGTTCTTTTCGTGAAGATTCCTCTTTAGCAACATCTTCTACACTTTGTACAGCTTCTTCTTGAACTTTATTAGTATCAGGTTCTACAGAATTAGATTCCCCATTTTCTGCAGGTTCTGAAGGAACATTATTACTTCTTGAAATAATAAACAAATCATCTACAATAAGATTGCTTGCCATATATGGCTCACCGTTACGACCTGTTTTTCTCTTAGTAACCAAATTAGCAACAACTGCTACTTTATCACCAGGAAATAGTTCATTATCTGATACACGCATACGGCTTGTATATTGAGCTAAAATGATTTCGTTAGCACGACCTGGAACTTCACTTGGTACTTTCACATAAAGATTGTAATAAGTAACTTCGATTCTGCGATTATTTGTATTGGTTACAAAGCCTTTAGTTTTGACAACTTCAACAACTTCACCTTCGTAGTAAGCACGGAATTGAGGTCTATTATAACTGAAACCTCCATTATACCCGAAAACTTCTTGAATTTCAGTTTTTGCTGGTTTAATGCTATCTGCTACAAAGTATTGAGTATGGAATCGTTCTCCAGTTGTTCTGGAAGTACGATTGCTTCCGTTAATAGTAGCTTCAATGTCTAGATAGTCTTCTCTGCGAATGCTAGGATCTAATTCGTTAGGACGGTAAGTAAAGGCAGCATTGATTGGACGTTCTTGATATTGTCCACGAATTGCGATATACATCTCTCTTCGTCCTAGATAATCAGTACCAAAGCCAACAAGACGACCTCTAACAAAAACCTTATTTGTTACATTTTTTTCCTGTTCTGACATAAATTTTTCCTCCTTGTTCATAAGTTGAACAAAATCTTTATTTTTTTACAACGTTTTTTGTTTTTTCGCTGATATCTATAGTATGCCATATTTTGTTAAAAAAAAAGAAAAAAAACGAAAAAAAACTTTTTTTTCGAGTTTTTATGGCATACTAAAGTTATAGATAAAAAAATGGACTACGTAGATGTCCATAAAAAGAAAGGAATAGCTTTATGAAAGTGGATAACTTCTGGAATGGAGACTCTAGATTTTATTTTATGTGTAATAATGGACATAAGAAAAAAAATAAAGATGGCGAAACCGAAGACGACCATCTGGAAATGGTTCAAGGGATTGGAAGCAAAAAAAACGTGTTCTTTGCTTGTCCTAAATATTGGAAATATGACGAAGAACATGAACTTGGATTTTTAGACGGGGAACATCAATGTAAAAATGGATTAAATGCACAGGAAGCTGAAAAGATTATTGGGGTGTTAGAAAAAGAATACGCTAAAAATATTCTATTTGAAGAAACTGACTTAACCGATTATAAATTTTCAATTGGTCAAATTGATGTTATCGTTTTGTGGCATGACATGGAGAAAGATAAAATTTATTTAGGTGTTGTAAACAATAGAACTATCCATAAGGTGATATAAAAATGGAACAAAACAAGAAAAAAATAACAGGTTGGAAAAGGTTCATTCTCAATGAATATTCTTTAACCATCATTATTTGTTTAAGTATTTTTGCGGTTTCAAAAGCACTGAATGTCGTTCGTGTTAGCGGGATGTCAATGTTCCCAACTTACACTCCTAATGAGCTGGTTCGCACTACTAGTGACACGTCAAACATAAAACTAGATGATGTCGTTGTATTCAAAGTTGACCCCGATAAATTAAAAGGGACCCCAGCAGGTGAAGATGGTAAAAGTCATAAACTGATCAAACGAGTTGTAGCTGTGGAAGGCGATACTGTACAAGTTAAGAATGGATATCTTTATCGAAATGACGAAAAAGTCATTGATAAGTTTGATAAAATGAAAGATTCTGGACTTGCATCTCTGCCTATCACCGTAAAAAAAGGAGAGGTTTTTGTCTTAGGGGATAATAGAAACAATTCTTATGACAGTCGTAAAATTGGGACTATTAAAATTAAAGATATTTCAAATGTAGTTAAAGGGAAGTTGTTAGCTTTTTTCCAAAAAGATAACAATCGCTAATATTAAGAAAGGTAATAAAAATAAAAATGGCTATTAATACAAAAGATTTTCGAGTAAAGACTGGATTTATCGCTCGTCCGAATGGACATACACAAAATGCATGGGAAGTCGGAATTGACATTGGTTACTCTTCAGTAAAAGTCTTTGGACCTAATGCAGACATTCAATTTCCTAGTTTTGCTGAAAAAGACTATTCGGAAGAAATCGGTACTTTAAGTCCCGAACACAGCAAATATCAAAACTTAGATACTAAAGAACGCTGGATCGTTGGAGCATCGGCTCAAAACTCAATCCATCAATCCAGCACTAGCTACTCTGACGGAAGCTTATACCAACGTGAGCGCTACGACACACCAATGTTTGCAGTTTTAATCGACGTTGCATTAGGCTTAGCCATCACAGAAAATGAATATGGAGCTATTGGAGACCTTTCTTTAAAAATCCAAACAGGGCTTCCTTCTAATTATTTACGACAAGATCGCCACGCCCTCAAAGAAGCGTTCGTAGGGAAACACAACTTCTCTTTGAGTGTCGGTAACGGGCAACCAAAAGAATTTCATTTAGATATTTCTCCTGATGACGTAGATGTGATGGAACAGCCAATGGGGACACTTATGTCTATCTCTATTAACAGTGACCATAAATTTATCCCTGAAGCTAAAAAATACCTCAACTCAAGCATTCTTATTCTTGACGGGGGACACGGTACTTGGGATACTTTTGAAATTTCTAACAACCGTGTTGTTGCTAAAAAGACATTTGATGATTTCTCAATGAGGCGCGTGCTAGAAAAGACTATTGAAGTTATTGAAGAAAGATACGGCACTGTTATTTCTCCAGTAGCAATTCAAAAATGTCTAGAAACTGGGACATTTACTCAAAAAGAGGGTAAATTCTCAAGTAAAAATGTTCCTTTTGGAGAAATCTTAGAAGAACAAAGTAACCTGATGTTTGAAGCTATGATTAACCGCTTAGCCGAAACGCAAGATTTCTCAGTTTATGATTATATTGTCATTACTGGGGGTACAGGTTATGCATGGGAAAAGTTAATTAAAGAAAAGCTATCTCAAATCGAAGGACTTAAATTTATTAACGGCAATCAAAACGACGAAACCTTACCTTTTGACTTTGCAAACGCTCGTGGATACTACATGTATCTATACCAAAAAAATTCCAAAGCTAAACCACAAAGTGACAAATAAAACCAATAGTTGTAAAAACACAAGGAAAAATTGAGTAAATTAAGGAAATAAGGTATAATAATAAATGAAAGTCGAGATCAAAATTTACAAAACATTTGACCCTGACTTGTATGCATTAAGCGCTTATGGAATTAGATTAACATCGTTAATCAAAACAGCCTTAAAATACTATGTTAGGGGAGAATATGTACACTTTCACATCCCAAAAAGTTTAACCTATGACTTTTCGATGAAGCGAAGAAGTATCCATTTAGCTATGGATATTACTGACCCTGAATCTGTTAAATTTCTTAAAGAGAATGTAAAACCTCGATTGAGAACAGCATTCCTTAAAGCATTAATTAGAGGAAGCTTTACAACTCCCCAATTGGGAGTGTTCTTCCGAAACGAAGCTTTAAATAAGACAGATACTCGAATGATCAAATTGGCAGACGTTGAGGATTTAGTTAATCTAGAAGTATTAACAGTTTCTCAAAAGCCACGAAAAGAATATGAGCTTATTCCAAAAGAAAATAAAAAAGCTCATGGAAATAAAAATCCAGGAGACCAGGAAAAACAAGAAAAAACTGAGTTCACTCAGAAAGAAGAATATCCTTCTACAGCAGCTAAAAAACAAAAAAATAAAAAGAAAAGGAAAAAGGATAGACAAAACAGAGATAACGATAGAGAATATGTTGCTGATGTTAACAGTCATCAAAAGATTGAAACAAACAACTCAAAAGATGAAAAACATCAAGAAGATTACAAACCAATCGAAAAAGAAACAACTCCTACTGCTTCTTTAGATTCAGAAGAAAAAGTGAAAGCTACTCCACAATTGGAAGATAAATTCGGACTAACAGTGAAACCTGAAAAAAGCACTCCTCCAAAAACTGAGGAGGAAGAAGGATATATTGCTAACGCTCCAATTTTAGTCCCTGAAGATGAAGATGAAGATGAAAATCTTTTCGATGCATTTAATAATCTAATGCAATAGTTCTTAGTTATTAGTTGATATTCTTTGATTATTAAGAAGGAAAGTAAAATGACAAACAATAATGGCTTAACTGGTGAACAATTTGACAAAAAAGCAATTTTTGAAAGTGAATGTCGAGATCTTCTCAATGAGTTAGTTTTGAGATGCAGTATTCACAGAATTCCATTCTTCTGGACTGCTGCAGTTGCAAATAATCCAGAAGGGACAGAGTATATTCGTGATGCTGTTGGAATTGCCAGCAGAAAAATCACTCTAGCGGACGACCAAATTTCAAAACATTTAGCTGTTTCTGCGGGATTTGATGTAACAAATAGAGATGAAATGGTAGAAGTCTTAATGGGATCAGAAGCTCTTAAAGACGAAGATGATATCTTTAGTGATATTGAAATCGAAATGGAATAAACAAAAAAAGGTAGCATCTAGCTACCTTTTTATTTTCCAGCAAATAGCTGTCTATGAAAGGATATTTTTTGGAAGCAACACAACAATAAGCTTCTGTAATTATTTTACCTTATTATTTATTTTTCCGCAAAAAATGTGACTCACAAATTGCCTACTATAAATCACTATAAACTGCTATAAATCACTGTAAACTACAATAAACTGCTATAAACCGTAGTTATAATCGTCATCCGTCATTGCTTCTACTGCACCTAGTAAATAACCATTTCCTACTTGAGAGAAGAAATCATGATTTGATGTTCCTGTTGAGATACCATTCATTACGATAGGATTTACATCATCCGCAGAATCTGCAAACAAAGGATCTTGACCTAAGTTCATTAAAGCTTTATTTGCATTGTATCGCAAGAAAGTCATTACTTCTTCTGTCCAGCCTACTTCGTCATAAAGAGATTTTGTATACAACTCTTCATTTTCATACAACGTATAAAGTAAGTCGTACATCCAATCTTTCATTTCTTCTTGCTCTTCTTCACTTAACTCGTTAAATCCAAGTTGGAATTTATAACCGATATAAGTACCGTGGACAGATTCATCACGAATAATTAATTTAATAATCTCTGCCACGTTAGCAAGTTTATTATTTCCTAAATAATAAAGCGGTGTGAAGAATCCTGAGTAGAACAAGAATGTTTCTAAGAATGTTGAAGCTACTTTCTTTTGAAGAGGAGTTCCATTCTCATAAATTTCATTAATGATTTTAGCTTTCTTTTGAAGATACTCGTTGCTGTTAGTCCACTCAAAAATCTCTTCGATTTCTGATTTTGTGTTTAAAGTTGAAAAGATCGAAGAATAAGATTTAGCATGAACAGACTCCATGAATTGAATATTGTTCAATACCGCCTCTTCGTGTGGAGTTCTCACATCATTTCGAATAGCTTCTACACCTGACTGGGATTGCATTGTATCAAGAAGAGTAAGTCCACCGAATACTTTACCAACCAAGTCTTTTTCTGCTACAGATAACTTTCTCCAGTCATCTAAATCGTTTGATAATGGAATGCGCGTGTCTAGCCAAAATTGTTCTGTTAATTTTTCCCAAGTAGATTTATCAATTGCATCTTCAATCTCATTCCAGTTAATTGCTTTATAATAAGTTCCCACTTTTTTTCTCCTAATATATTTTTTAGAAACAACAAATGAACTAACTATCCAATAAAAGGATAGCCAGTTCATTTTTTAATTTTACAAACGACCTACTTTAAAGCGGGCATAATATTGATCGCCATATCCATAACGCTCAATATCTCGTTGAATTCGATAGCCTACATAATTTTCGTAAACCGTGAATAATCCAGCATCCAATAAACGATTTTCTACAAGAGATTGGATAACTCCGATAGGGATACGACGCAAACCATTATTTTCAAGGTCTTTAATATCATAATCCACCTTAGTTGTTACCATTTTACAAAGTTCATAATCATTGTCTTCTAAGACTGGTTTATGTTCTTTGTAGGCAGATAGAATCGCTTTGTAAATTTTATCTGGATTATACTCATTAATTGTTTGATTTCGTTTAATAATTTCCATAGTATTTCATCCTTTTTTTACTTAGATAGAGCAACTTTCACATTGGTTTGCTCCTACTTCTCCACCGTCATCAGTAAAGGTGCGGACATAGTAGATTGATTTAATACCTTTGTTGTAAGCGTAATTTCTTAGGATAGAAAGGTCACGAGTCGTTTGTTTCTTATTTTCACCTTTCCACTCGTACAATCCTTCAGGAATTTCTGAACGAATGAATAAAGTTAGAGACAAACCTTGATCTACGTGCTGGGTTGCAGCAGCATAAACATCAATTACTTTTCTCATGTCTGTATCGTAAGCAGATTTATAGTAAGGAATTGTATCAGTAGCTAATCCTCTAGCTGGGTAATAAATCTTACCAATTTTCTTTTCTTGACGTTCTTCAATTCTATTGATAATAGGATGAATAGATGAAGAACAATCATTGATGTAAGAAATTGAACCATTTGGCGCAACTGCCATTCGAGATTCAGAGTAAAGACCATATTTCATTACATCTGCTTTTAGGTTTTCCCAATCTTTAGCAGTTGGAAGAAATTGTCCATAGAACAATTCTTCTACAAGATCTGTACGTCCTTCAAACTGACCATTAGTATATTTATCGAAGTAACTTCCATCGGCATACTTAGAATCTTCAAATCCATCAAAGGTTACACCTCTCTCCTTAGCGATTAAATTGGATTCAGCTAAAGTCCAATAATTCATTAGTTCAAAAATTGTAGAAGTAATATCCAAAGATTCTTTAGAACCATATTCAATGTGATTCATTGCAAGGAAACTAGCTAAGCCCATAAGACCTAAACCAATAGAGTGAGCTTTTTCATTCCCATTTTTCACGCTAGGGACTGCCACAATATTAGAATGATCTGACACCCAAGTCAAGGCTCTAGTTGCTGTTCGAATGGTCTTACCAATATCTTCTGCATCCATTAAATTAACCATATTTAATGAACCTAGATTACAAGAAATATCAGTACCTAATACTTCATAATCTTGAGCGTCAGTCAATACACTTGGAGTTTGCGGTTGAAGAATTTCCGAACACAGATTACTCATAATAATCTTCTTGTTAAATGCAGATACCTTGTTTACAGTATCAATGTTAACAACATAAGGATAACCCGATTCTTGTTGAAGCTTAGAAATTTCTTCTTCTAGTTCTCTTGCTTTGATTTTAGATTTTACAATATTTGGATTTGCAACCAAATTATCATACTCTTCAGTAATATTAATGTAAGAGAATGGCACGCCATATTCTTTTTCTACAGAATATGGACTAAATAGATACATATCAGCATTATTTTTTGCTAATTCATAGAATTTATCAGGGATTGTCAGCCCAAGAGACAATGTTTTCACACGTACTTTTTCATCAGCATTTTCTTTTTTAGTTGAAAGAAAAGCAATAATGTCTGGGTGAAAGACATTTAAGTACACTGCTCCTGCACCATTACGTTGCCCTAGCTGGTTTGAATATGAGAAACTATCCTCAAAAAGTTTCATTACAGGAACAACACCTGATGCTGCTCCTTCGATACCTTTAATAGGGGCTCCAGCTTCTCGAAGGTTTGACAGGTTAATACCTACCCCTCCCCCAATACGAGATAATTGCAAGGCAGAGTTAATAGCACGTCCAATTGAGTTCATGTTATCGGTAACATCTAACAAGAAACATGAAACCAATTCCCCACGTCGTTTCCTACCAGCATTTAAATATGTTGGTGTTGCAGGTTGATAACGCATATGGATTAGTTCGTCTGCTAAGTCTCTTGCTAATTGTTCATCACCTTCTGCAAAATAAAGGGCATTCATTAAAGCACGATCTTCAATGGTCTCTAAATAATGCTGTCCATCGTTGGTCTTAAGAGCATATTGATTATAGAATTTGTAAGCGCCCATGAAAGAATGAAATTCAAATTTTTGGCTTAGCATCCATTCGTGAAGTTCATTGATGAAATCCATTGAATATTTGCGGATAAATTCTTCTTCAATATAATTGTTTTCAATTAGATAATTCAATCGTTCTTCGTAACTATCAAATGTCATCAAACAAGCTTCAACATTCTCTTTCATAAAAGCATCAAGAGCTTCTTTATCTTTATGAAGAGGAATAACACCATTGTTTGGACGATTAATTTCGTTATTTAACAAAAAATAAGTTACGTTTTCTAAGTTTTTTAAACCCATTTTTCACCTTTCCTTCAAAAAACAAGCGCAAAAACGCTCGTTCATCATTTCAGAGAAGAAATCTCTTCCCTAATCTTATCTTTAATAAAACAGTTAACAGATTTTCCAGGATAATTTTCTTCAACAAATGAACGGATTACTTCCCGATCCCCTTTAGAAACGGTGACGGTAATACGATCATAATTTGCTTCGTTATATCGCCTGTTAGCTGCAATAAGCTCTTTTGAAGCTTTCATTTCCCATCCTTTCTGTTTTGACTATATCCATTATAACATAACGTTATGAAACAATTCAACTCAATTTAACTCCATTAAGTGTCATATCCTCTACAGGAATTAACAAATAACTTCTTCCGTTAATTGTTTCTTGTTTAATCTCTTTCATACCGTCTGAAGAGGCATTAATAACAATGTCCTTATCTTTCTCTAATTTAAATTTATTAGATACGAGTGAACTAGGGTTGATTTGACCATCAAATTCAACTTTCTTTCCTCCGTTTTTTACAAGAACATCATTAATATCAGCTTCGTCTAAAATTAAGTCTTCTTCCTGATATTGTTTTGTTATCATCTTTTCTTCCAGCGAAGTATTGATATTATAAAGCGTTTCAACGTCAACATTTCCACCAAATGACTCTTCTACTTTTTCCGAGAAGTCTGCCAAATAGTCTTCGCTAGTCAATGGAATATCGTTACCTAAAACCTTTTCTAAAACAGTTGGATACAGGTCTTTTTTAGCAAAATAAAGTAATCTATTTGCGTTTGGTTCGCGGTGTTCGAACGTTGGATACAAAAAGCCAATATCAGGATTCTGAAGAACATAATCTCTCTTAGAACCTTCAAAAAAGTCTTTATTATGGTGATAAACAACTGAAGGTTTTGCTAATTTAGTTGGGCATACTGCACAGATCATGAAGTTGTAGTTGCCATCACTACCTTCAAGTTTAGCTCCATCAGAAGCGTAAGAAGGAATTGCATAACTACCCAAAGCAATTAGGACTGCAAAACTTTCTTTACTCTTGTAGCTTTCAATAATATTTTTAACAACCTTTTCGATTGCCCCTTCATCATGTTTTTCACTGATATTATAAAACGAAAGAGAATTGTCTTCTGATAAATCAAGTTCAAATAAATTCTTTTCAGCTTTTCCTGAAAGCACTTTAGAAAAAAGGTTGCTATAGACCAATTGTTCATCTTCCAATAATGAAAAAACCTTTTTCTTCGAAGAAAACAAAGTTGTTTTTTCTACATTAACATAAGTCGCCCAAATTTCTTGGACATTCCCATTTTTTGGCTTCAAAGCCTTTTTTACTTCTCCAAAATCTTTCTTTTGCATCTTCTTCTCCTACAAACTAATGTCTAAATCATTACCCTCTAAGCGGTCATCGATTCCATCTCCGTCAAGATCGATAAAATCTTGCTCAACCGAAGCAAGTTCTTGTTGGCGTTTTTTACGTTCTTCTTTTTCTGTCATAGCTTGTAAAGTCGCCATTGACAAGACTGTATCAAGATTTGCGATTTTATTAAAAGTTTCCCGTTCAAGTTGACGTTGTTCTTCAACCATAATTCGTTCACCTTCAATAATCTCTTCATAAGTTTGCTGGTTAATTCTTCTTTGATTTTCTTCCTGATTTTTTCTTTGTTCTCGCAATTGTTCTTCTCTTGCATCTTTTTCGAACTCATCGAATTGACTAGAGGCGAAAAACTTCTTGTCTATCTCAGCAACATTTCTAGGTTTTCTTGACACAATATTTGTAACAAACGGATCAAGTTCTTCACGAACTATTTTTTCTCCTGCAGAAATATCCACTTGAAAGTTTGCTAAATCTCTGTAATTAAGCACGCCTTTGTTGATTGCAGACAAAGATAAATATACATTACAAGCTTCATCTCCATATAACTTTTCCAGATGCTCTGGAACATTTATTATTTCTTCTTCAGCCTGTTTTTCATCTTTTCCCTTCATTTCAGCTGGTTGATGATAAATTGCAGCAATATAAGGTTTTGAAAACTCTTCATCTAAGCCGTATTGTTTAAAATAACGTGCAGCTAAATAAGCAGATAACTTTTCTTGCCCAGGGAACATAACTTGTCCAGTAACGTCACTACCAATGATATACAAATCGTCATTAGCGAACTTTTCAATATCACTCGTTTTAGCGGTGTATTTCCTACCGATATTAGCAAATAATGCGGTTAATTGAAGAGCATCTAAATCATGGCTTTTCCCAATCGCTTTTTCAGCTTTTTTTACCATTAAAGAAGCTTGTTGTTTTAAATTTTCTTTGTGATAAGCACTGGTTTGATCCCCAACATAGCCCATGTGTTCTTTAGACCCTTGTTTGTTCCTTTTAAAATCCCACCATTTTTTCTTTTTCTCAATCTTTGGAAAGATAACTCTACCTTTTTCGTTTGTCTGATAAATACTTTTAGTTAAATCATCTGGTAAAGTTAGATTCTTTAAAATATCCGAAGGCTTATTGATAGATTCAAGAACTTTCTCTAATTCTGGGATTTGAGATTTCTCTTGTTTTTTAAAGACTGAATCCATCAAGTTTTCAAAAGAATTCAAAGGGAGTTTTTCAAAAAAGTTAATCATTTAAAATTCCTTTCAAAAAATGCAAAGCACATTTACAGCCGAAAAGAACAGTTCTGTGCTTTGCTTCGTTTACTTTATTCCTCTACAGCATCTTGGTCTAATGGATCCATCCCATGTTCTTCGTCTTCAGGAGTGAATGTATCATACAATGTACGATTAAAGAATGGATTAGTTCCACCATCTTTTTCATGTTGTAATTGACGGAGCTTTTGTCTTCTTTCAGCTTCTTCTTCTGTCAGATACCCAGATACATACTCAACCGCAAATGGAACGATTTCTAACACTTGATCATGCCAATAATACTCCGTTCCACAGCCCATAGGCTTCCCATTGTCGTCTTTCTGAATGACTGGAAGACCATCTGGAGTAGTCATATATCCTTCTTCTAAGTCATAAAGCTGTCCACAAAATGCTTTTCGATTAACAGTTCTATTTTGAAGGCAACCATCAATATAAACTTCAGCACCTTTTTGTAATCGGTAACGATCAATTCTAGCTTGATCTCCATATGATTTTACCCAAGGATAATCCGTCTTAATTTTAGGGTCATCTTCTTTTACTCTATATTTTCTGTTGACTGCAATTTGATATTGAGTAAAGTCTAAACCAGCAAACGTTGTTAACATTTTAGGGTTTTGAAGCAAATTACCAAACACATGGATTGTATTTGAGATTTCTCGTTTCTTAAGAAGATAAGGCAATTCTCCTTTATCCTCTACTGAACCTAATTTCTCAACGTAATTAGCAATAACAAAAACAAGAGACCCTTTTCTTACATTCTTTGTATGACAAGTTGGGCAAAAAGAAGCCTTATTAACTTGTTTTGAAGATAAGAAGCCTTTTACATCTGCAATGTCATTTTCGTGCCAAGTTGCAATTTCTGAAACAATTTCAGGATCTTGAGACATAATTCTAACATCTGCAGAGTGAGCAAACCCACTATTATCACCAGCGGCCCTGTCAGGTCTTATTACTTTTAAAATAACAGTTGCGACTTGAACATCTCCCCTAGTAACGATCATAGGGTTTTTTAATACAATGCCTCGAAGTCTGACATTATTTTCTCTAGCCATTTAATAATTTTTACCTTTCTCTTAAAATTTCATGAAGCCTAGAGTCTAAAACTATACATCTAAACTAGAGACATTCAGTGCTTTTCTCACCTCTCCAGCAGCTTCGTCCCCTTCTATGAATTCAAAATTCACATTTTCTCCTGAACGTAGAGAATAATTTCCATCCATTACAATATCTTTTATATGGACAAAGTAATCTTCTCCATCTTCGCCAGCAATGAAACCATAACCTTTTTTCCGATTAAACCATTTAACTTTTCCAAGTTTCATCTATCACAACTAACCTTTCGTTTTTATTTTCTTACTCGTCAAATCATTCGAAAAAATATCTGATAATAATAGTATGCCTTAAAAAGTAAAAAAAACTGCAAATTTTGCTAAAAAAACTCTAAAAAAAAGAGCATATAGCTCTCTTTTTTATAATTCAACGATAAAATCTTCTTTTGAAGCTTCTGAAGACACTTTATAATTCATCAATCTTAGCTCAGATAAAGTTTTATCATAGACATACAAGGGTACTCCAACAGGAGATTCATATTTCTTCCTAAATTCTTCTTCATCATCTAGGTGAAATAAAATGATAGAATCGACGTTTGCCATCAAGCCTCTTTCTTTTTTCTTTGAAAGAGTCAGTTCTTTTGCATTAAATTCGTAGACAACATTTCCTTCGTCATCAGTTTCTGAGATTTTTGTTGTCCCTTTTACAGTCACCACTGCACCCACTTTAACAATGTTCTGATAGTGGGGGTACACATTTGAAAAGACATTTACTTTTACTGAACCTAATTCATCTTCCACTGTCAGAAATGCCATTGGTTTTCCATCTGATTTTTTCTTTCTAATATCAACAGAAGAGATTAAACCGTAAATAACTGTAGTATTTTCAGTCATTGTGCTAATAGGTTCAATTCCTAAAGATTTTCCGCTTTCGTAGCCATCTAATGGGTGAGCTGTAATGTATGCTCCGATAAATTTTCTCTCAGCAGTCAATCGTTCATCAAAGTCCTCTTTAATGTTAGTAGAAAATTTGATAGAAGCAAACTCAGATTCCAATTCTGCTATTTTATCGCCTAAGCTGTGGATTTTTTGGCTTAATTTTTCAGCGGTTGTTGGTTTTTTAATTTCTACAGGATATCCTAATTCCCGTTGTCTATCCGCCAATTCTTGTTCTGTATGCAAGTCGTTGATGTACGGCAACATAGCTTTAACAATTTCTAAAGAACGTTTCTTTTCTTTGATTTTTTTAGCTAATTTTTGCGCATCCTCTACAATCTCTAACATAGCTTTTCTATTTGTATGAAAACTATCAAAAGCACCCGCAGAAATTAAATTTTTTGTAGAATCTTTTTTAGCTCTTGTTCTCTTGAAGTAATCGAAAAAGTCTACATATTTACCATTTTTACGTTCTTCAACAATTTCATTTGCATAGCTTGCTACAGCAGCAACTGAACCCAGACCAAACAAAATTTTACCATTTTCTACATTGAAGTTTACACCTGAATGATTAATATCTGGTGGTAATACTTCTACACCTAAAGAACGAGATTCGATAATAAGACCAGGGAGCGGATCATGACTTCCTGTTTTTTCCGCCCACCTCATAGCAGCCATCATAAACTCTGCAGGATAATGAAATTTCAAATATCCAGTAATGTAAGCATTATATGCATAAGCAGCAGCATGAGATTTGTTGAAGGCGTATTTCGCAAAGTCGGTCATTTGGTCAAATAGCTTAGCAGCGGCATCCTTGTCAATCCCGTTATTTACACATCCAGGAATATTTCGAGATTCATCCCCAAAAATGAAAGCCTCTCTTTCTTTAGCAAGCTTATCGGCTTTTTTCTTAGACATAAACCGTCGAACTAAGTCCGCTCCACCGAGGGTATAGCCTGCTAATTGTTGGAAAATCTGCATTACCTGTTCTTGATAAGTGATAGCTCCATACGTCGCTCCAAGAATAGGTTCTAGCTCTGGAGTTAAGAATGTTAATGGTTTTCGTCCATGTTTTACATCAATCACATCACCCAAATATTGTAATGGACCTGGACGAAACATGGATACCAAGATAATCAAATCTTCAAAGTTTTCTGGTTTGAATTGCTTCAGCATTTGCTTCATTCCGTTGCTTTCAAATTGGAAAACAGAATCAGTCTTCCCTTTTGCGAAGATTTCCCTATAGACATCTTCATCATCTAAAGGAAGTTTATTTGTATCCATTACAACGCCTGACTTATACATTTCCCAAAGAGTGTCATTGATAATATCAACCGTCTTCAGTCCAAGCATATCAAACTTCAACATTCCGATTTCTTCTGCTACAACCATATCACATTGCGTTGTATATAAGCTTAACTTATCATTCCAACGCAAAGGTACGATTTCTGATACAGGAGTACCATCTGTAATAACAATACCCGCGGCATGAGAGCCGTATGCAGTAAAGACACCTTCAATATTTTTTGCCCATTCAATAATTTTGACTGCATCTGGATTAGAAGCAAAAGCTTCCAATAGATATTGATAAACTGTTTTATCTGAAGAAGAGTCTGACATCGAAGAATCAAATGAAGTCCCAGGTGCTTCAGGAACCATTTTCGCAATGCTGTCACCTAAAGATAAGAATTTTTTTGCCCCGTTATCTTTGTAGTCGTGCCGATGAAGATACAATCCATAAGATTTAGCAGCAATCCTAATCGCACCTTTTGGAGCTTGTGAGTTTTGGGTCATAATACCCGCCACACAGTCTTCTCCATATTTTTGTTTAACATACTCAATGACGATTGGGCGAACCGTTCTACTAATATCAGAGTCAATATCAGGCATAGAAACACGTTCTGGATTCAAGAATCGTTCAAACAGCAATTCATATTTCATTGGGTCTAAGTGAGTAATACCCAACAAGTCACAAACTAATGAACCTACTGCAGAACCACGTCCAGTACCATTTGTAAGACCAACAGGAACTTCATAGCCGTTTTCTTTCTTCCATGAAAGCAACTCAGTTCTCGCTAAAGGAGCTTCTGGAATTTTGTCGAAAGGAATTGCATCATATTCTGAAGCATATTGGTTGAAATCGTTAACAACCAGATGGTAATCGACATACCCCATCGTTTTCATGATATGGACTTCATGATCCAGCCTCTTTTGATGAGCTTCATCAAGTCCTTCAGGGAAACGCTTCTTTATTCCTTCTTCAATTAAGTCCATGAAAATCTCGTTAGAATTTCTACCTGTATCGTCCACAAATTTCGGATGGTGATTTTCTTTTTCAAACTTTACATCAGCTAGTTCTGTTAAAAATAAAGTATTAAGTAACGACTCTTCAACAACATCTTCAGGATATAATTTTCTAAGAGATTCTTTCATTTCCTCATTCGACTTAAAGAACATCTCTTTTTCAGCAGGTGTCAATTCAAACCATTTGGGATTATTCGGATCTTTTGTTGATTTCAAAATTTGCCATTTGAGCATTTCGTTCTCAGAGTTATTTAAAAGATGAACATCATTTGACGCAATAATAGGAATGTTATTTTCTCTTGCCAACGAAACAATCTTAGGGAAAATTCGTTGTTGTAAAGCAGAGCCATGGTTTTGGATTTCTACATAAAAATAACCATTTCCGAAAATTGAGTTAAACTTATTTAGCTCTTTTTTAGCTTTCTTTTCTAACACTTCGTCACTAGAGACGTTCGACATTACCTCATCTACTTCTTCTGAATAGACTCCGTTTTTTTCGATAATATCTAAATAAGCCTTTAATTCCTTGTTTAGAGCCGAAATACGTTTTGTTAATCTTGAAGACTCCTCCTTTAATTGTTCAACAATCAAACCAGCTTGAGAAGCCTCAAGCTTTTCTTTTTCTAATTCATTAATGAAATTAATATACGTCTCGGAGTCTTTTCCGTATTCATTCAGGAGAGCTTCTGCAGCTTTATCTTTTTTTGTAAATTTCGTATTAGCTAATTTCTTCTGATTTTTAATTTCTTCTTTTTTCTGAGCATTTTCTTCTTCAAGCTCTTGAATTTTATTTGTTAATTTATCAATGTAAGACTGAGGAATTTCTCCGCCAGTTTTTTTATTTCTCTCTTTTAGGATTTCCTCTACTTTTCGTTTAGCAATTTCATTTTCTTGAAAAATAATAGAAATAGGTCCATTAATTGATGAGGTAGTTGCCACTACATTTTTATGTCCAATTGAACCCTCTCCAAAATATTTTTTCAAGATATCTTCCGACATCAAAGAACGCCCATCCTTTGTTTGAGAATCGGAAATAGCCATACCAATAGCCTTCCATCCTTGATCATTCAAGGCATGCAAAACAATGTTAGAAAAAGGAAACTTCTTATCAATTCTGCTAAGGCCATTCTTTTCTTTAATAACTTTTTTTTGATAGTCAGTCTGCACTCCTGGAATAAACTTCATATCATTTTCTTTAGCAATTGAAGCGAAATCCCAAGTCATGGCTGCTACGCCATTTTGTGTCAAAAAAATAGTCTTTCTTTTTTGATTTTTTAAGACTTTTACTACTTCTTTTGGAGGGTTATCTGCCTCGAATTGTTCTTTTGAATGCAAATGAGTTTCTTCATAAAACTCTCTATTATCAACCCTGTTTTTAATGGCGTTTAATATATTTTCTTTTTTATTTTCTGATAACTCATTTACCAGATTATTAATCAATGAATAGTCCAAAACTTTGATCTCATTTCTTTTGTTTATTTAGTTTAATTATAACAAAATAAGTACGTAAAAACAACTAAAATATTAGTTTTTTATGTTATTTCTAATGCAAAAAAACAAGGGCAAAGCCTTGTTTATTCAAATAATTCTTTAATATCTTCTTCATTTTGCAGTACGCTTTCGATATTCTCATCTTCTTCTTCCAGCAATCTCAAATTTTCTTCTTTTTTCTTCAGATTGTTCAAAGGCAATTTTTTCAACTTTCTCTTTTGATTGTTAAAAGCATATTTCAATTCGTTGTGCGCGTGATTGATAGAAATACCTAAATCTTGCAAACTTGTGCAATTAATTTTATTTAAAAGAATAGGTAGCAAATCTTTTGCTGTAGGAATTAGACCTTTCTTTTCAATATATTCCACTTCTGCCAGTAAGATTAATTGACTTCTGGGGGAAGTCTTCATAATAGCTTCATAAAATTCCTTAGTTTCTTCTCTCTTAATCAAAGAAGCTTCAGGATCATTGTTTTCGTTTGTGTCTCTAATAACATCAATGTATTCATCTAATTGTCCTTGTTTTTTGTGGGCAAAAATCCATTGACTGATTGTATTTTCGGAAATTAATTTACCTCTACGGACTCTAATGAAATCACTAATGTCCGTAGGCGTAGGTTCGCTTAAGCCCATTTTTTTCATTTCTTCTTGGGCTCTTGTGATATAAGGACCCAGATCCCTAAAATAACGGTTACTACCCAAACCTCGACCCTTATCACGAGCCTTCATAAATGCTCTATTAACTAAAGGGTCAAAAAATGTAAATAGTGAATTTTTCCCATTATAATCTTGAAGGTTTTTAGAGATTAAAATATAAAGCTCTGACCTTAAATCATCGAACTCAGTTTTTCCTTCTTCTACGAAACCAGCTGCACGTCTTGAGTAAAAAGATTCTACAGCTTCAAATGCAAGCATCGCACTCAGTTGATTTAATTCTTCGTCATCACTGTTTGCAGCTTTATGGATTGTTTTTAGCAAGTCTTTTGATAAAGCTTTTTTCTTTATCTTCCTGTTTTCTCTTCGAGCTAAGATAGCATCTACTAAGGCTTTCTTTTCTTCTTCAGAAACAGATTGCTTTTTTTCTTTATCAATCACCACTGATAGAACCTCTAACTTTACTTAAAATCTCCGCAGAAACATTATCCTTCAAGTAAGAAATGCTATTGATTAAGGTTGGAATTTCTTCTGATTGCACATTGTTAATTATCCCAGATTGATTAATTAAGTTAACAATGCTAGCACTAGAATCCTTTTGAAGATAATCTAAAAGAACTAATTCACAATTCATTAATTTTCCCCTTACATAACATTATGTTTCTCGAAAAAGAGTATAACATATAGTGTAAAAAAAAACAAGCAAAGGGTGTAAAAGCGCAAAAAATAGAGCACCGATTGATGCTCTATTATTAGTTAGCGGTTGCTTTTTCCTGTACGATAATACTCTTCAATTGCTTGATGTTAACAATACTAGCCTTAATTTGCCCCTTCATTTCCTCTTTTTTCTCTAAAGAAATTTCAGGATAGCGGTCAATCAAATGGAACATTTGTTTGCAATCAATTACCTTTTCAAGATCATATTTTTCGATAATTTTTTTCAAAGCTCTTTCTTCTTGGTCTTGAAAGATGATTATTCTTTCTCTTCCCATTTTTTTAGCTTCTTCTTCTGCTTTTAAGTCTCTCTTGCAGAATGATGAACCTGAGTCAAAAAGTGGTGCAAAATCAGTAATAAGACCAGTTTCAACATTGCGAATAAAACCAAAGTTACCAAAATGCCTATCATCATTTCCGATTATTTTATCCGCAGCAATCATTTTGTCCATATAATCTTCGATGGTTTCGATACTCATTGTTTTATCAATGCCCATTAATTTACACATCTTTAAAAAATGAGTATACCTACTATCAGTCATTAATCTTGCTCTTTGGTAATAAATGTGAGACGCAGGGACAAACTCGGTATTCTCATCTATAAAATTAGCACATTTAGAGCAAAGAGTTAATCCATTTATAGCCAGTTCATATTCAACAAATGGTAAAAAATCAAGCATTTTCAACAATAGTGACGCAAGAACTTCGCTAATTGGTTGTTGTTTGCCACTCAATCCTCTTGCTTTATAAAGATAGTTGACACCGTTCTCTCTCCGCCATGCTTTTCTCAAAATGCCGTTAGTCGTTAAATCAGGAGAAGCCCCTTTTATTAAATCTGACTCCACTTCCCAGGGTGAGAAAAACATCTTCCCTACATCTTCAGTATATGGATTTGTGAAAAAATTTAATTCACCCCACGTCTGATCATGCTTTCTTTTAAACCAATATTGGTCAGTTAAAGAAAACATGCACTCTTGTTGATTAAATCTAGGAAAATCATTTTTAACTTTTGAAATGCCTTCTCTCTTTTCCCCCATCAACCTTTTTAAAATCCACTTGTTTAGATTTTCAACTGTTAAGTTGTTCCCTTGAAGGTTAAACGGCAATAACCTTTCATTAACAACTTTTTCGATTTCTAAAACTTGAATTCCGTCCATTTTAAGAGATAGAAGATGGGTGTTTTTATTTAACATTAATACACTCATATCACTTCCTCATTACCTCAGATTACTCAATTTTGGCAAATAATGTTCCTTCGTTCCATTTTGCTACAATTTCATATTCATGACCGTCGATAGTCACAAATGCAGACTTATCTCCACCGTTTGTGCCTGTGTAATATTCCCCATCTCCTGTATCAACACAGTAAACAAAGTCTGCAGTTCCATAATTGTTTGATGCGAATGAAGTAGGGAAGATATGCACAGCAATTCCTTCATCTTCATCTACTAAAGCAATATGGCCTTCATTTCCAAATGTTTTTTCTTTAACATCGAATTGAGACATATCTTCATCTTTGATAATAATTTCTGGAGAGAAAACCCCGTCTATCATTCTTGAGTGGATACTGTAAGTAAATTTATCTGTTTCGAATTCTAATCGACCATTTGTTTCAGTAGAAGTAACAAAAGTTTCACCATTAATAGTTGCTTTAACTACAGCAACAAATTCTGGTACATCTAAACGTAGAGGAGCAACTAAAAACGTAGCTTGTTCCTTCAAGTCTTTCGTTTTAATAGCGGAAATACTAAAAGTAAAATCTTTTGATTTTAATGATAGAGGGAGTTCTGGAATAGGCAAATCTTCAGGTGACAATTCTAATTCCATATTTGAATTACTTTCCTCTAAAGAATCATCTGCGTCTAAACCAAATAAGTCGGAGGCCAATTCACTGATTGAGTTTTCAGCTCCCGTTCCTTCTTCAGTGTTAATAGATGATTGAACTTCATTTTCTTCAACAGGCTCATCAAATGGATTTACAATCTCAACAGATTCTTCTTCAGTAGGGGCGACATCAAATGGATTATTTTCTTCTAGACCTTCTTGAACTTCTTCATTGTTTGCAAAAGGGTTGAATTCCTCATTACCATCTAGATTGTTTTCCGTCGCAAATGGATCATCAGGTTCATCAAATGGATTATCAGGAGCTTCTTCCAAGGTAGGTTCTTGCGTCAAAGGTAATTCATCTTCATCTTCAAAAATGCCTTCTTGTTCATCTTCTTCTGAGCTTTCATCGTTAATATTATCTTCGTTTTTGATAGATTCAAGAGGTAGATTATCTTCGATAGCCTTTTCTTGAAGTTTAGAGGATAAATCAATCACTTCCTCATTAACATCTTCTTGATGTGAAGAAGGTTCATTGTCAGAAGCTTCTACACTGCTATCTTCCAATTCTAAAGAATAAATCAATCCATCATCTTCAATGACCCAGTGCCCTTCATTTTCATAACCAACACCATAATTTTTCAAAGCTTTAAAAGCAGATGCGTAAATTTTTCCAGCCTCTTCTTCTGCAATTGTAGATGCAGCTTTTAAAATTGTTAAATAATTAGAATACCATCTCATTCTTCTTTAATTTTCCTTCCTAATATCTTGGTAGCAATCTGATTGCGCTCTTCAAAATACCACGTTTTCTTTCTGGATGTTCGTTATAATACTCTTTTAATTTTTCTTGAGTACCTCGCACCCGCCCCTCTTCTTCAAAACGCTCACGAGATATTAAACGACCAATAACTTCATATCGCCATTCATATCCGCATTCCTCACAGTAGCAATTATTTAAAATTTCCCCATCAGAATAACGAATGAGTTCTCCATGACGCAGAGAATTTTTCATCAAATATTCTGCATCCACTTCGTATCTAGGTCTAGGAATATATCTTCCCGTTACTCGGCTTCCACATTCTGGACACTTTTGCACATAATAATATTTTTTCTTACCTAAGATCTCTAACATTGTCTTATTTATTCACCTTTCTTGTTTAATCTTCTTTCTCTCATTTTCTGTACCGCTAAAATAAGGTTGGGAGAGAGATAAAATCTAGAACCCATAGGATTAATCAAATATCCATGATTTTTCCCAATTCGTTGCAAGCCTAAAAAATCTAATTCTAGAGGCTTATAAGTTTTTCCATAATCTTTAGCCCATTTGTCATATTCATTTAAATCGCTAAAAGCTAGAATAACGTGTTTTCCACTCTTGCTTTTAGCACTAGCGTAGTAAATATAATCTTCTCTGTTTTTGTCAATGTTAACAGCTAGAATATACTTACAATCATATAATCTTTCTTTCGCTTCTTGATTTTGTTCACGCAGTTGCAATCCCAAGTTAGCATTCAGATCTCCATTGTAATAAGCCCTTTTTAGATTTTTCTCTTCAAGCAATACTTTTTCACTTTGTTCATCAGAACCAATAATCATCAAATGTATTGCTCCAGCAGCATAACAAATTGATTCAATGTCAATCATATTTTTGTTATCTACCTTCACTACATCTATGTTTTTTTCTTGATGACTATTTCTGAACCCTTTAGCAGCAAGTTCATCTATAAAAAGATAAGCATTTCTATCTGAATCTATGTAAGGTTTTTTTAATAGAGTATCTTTGGCTAGCGCTTTGAAGCAATTACCTGATTCTTTTATTTCTTCATTCATAAGTGACAACCTAAATCTCAATTATTGTATTTTTCGCTTATTAGTAGTATGCCATAAAAAGTCGAAAAAAACGTTATTTTTAGTAAAAAAAGATGAAGCTAAGCTTCACCTTTTAACTTCTAGTAAATTTTACTGTTCTTTTTTCTTACGAACCATAGTTGTCGCAATACCTGCAACCGCAAGTCCTGCAAGAGTGAGCGCTAAGCTTGCCTCTGTTCCTGTATGAGGAAGTTGTGCTTTTGGTGCAGCTGGTGATTGTGGAACTGGAGTTGCTTTCACTTCTTCTTTTGTTCCAACTTCAATGATTTTATTCACTGCAGCTGTTTCTTCAACTTTATCTTCAGAAGTTACTTTACCAGTCTTAGTGTCAAGTGTGTAAGTAGTTGTTGTAACTTTCTTACCGACTTTACCTTCTTGAACAACTTTGCGTTCACCTTTTGGTAGGTCTTTGTTCTCACGAACTTCTTCTTTAAACGGAAGTTCTTCTTCTACCACTTTTGGTTTAGTACCAATGTGAATGATAGTTGGTTTACCTGGAGTAAGGACTTTACCAGTTACATCTTTTACTTCAGGAGTTCCTTCTTGAACAACTTTAGATTGACCTGGTTCTAACTCAGGATCTGGAATATATTGAGTCTTAACATCTCCAGTTACGTTCTTACCAGTTCCAACTTCAACTAAACTGTCTTCTGCTTTCACTACAGTTGTTTTAGTATCTGGAGTGACTTTACCAGTCTTTGTATCAAGAGTATAAGTTGTAGTAGTTGTTTCTTTACCAACTTTACCTTCTTTAAGAACAGTGCGGGTTCCCTCTGGTTTAGATGGATTTTGTACAACTGTTTCTTTGAATGGAATTTCTTTTTCTACAACGACTGGTTTTGTACCAACTTCAATGATACGTGGTTTACCAGCTTCAGTTTCTTTACCATTGACAAGTTTAGATTTCTTACCTGGATCCACTTCATTTTGTTTCCCAGCCTCAAGTTTATCATTTGGACGGTAAACAGTTACAAGTTCACCTTCTGTTACAGAATCAGGTTTCTTCGTACCTACCTCAACGATACGGTTTTTAGCAGCAGTATTTTCAGTCACTTCCTCTTTAGGAGTTACTTTACCAGTCTTGGTATCAAGAGTATAAGTTGTACGAGTAACTTTACGTCCTTTTACTCCTTCTTGAACAACTTTACGTTCACCTTCTGGAAGGTTTGGATTTGGACGAGTTTCTTCTTTGAAAGGAGTTTCTTCTACTTTCTCTGAAGGCTTAGTTCCTACTTCAACTACCTTCTTACCACTTTGTTTACCATCGTCGGTAACTTTAGTTTCATTTGGATTCAATTTATCATTAGGAACGTAAGTTGTTGTGATAGCTTTTTGAACATTGTAAGAACGAAGACTGTACTTCAAATCTTTATACTTGTCCGCAAACCAAGTAAATTTACTTGGTTGTCTTTCATAAAAATAAGCAGGTGATTCACTAGCTTTAGTGTCTAGTTTTTTGCCTTCTTCATACTGTGTGAAATATTCTTTAGAAACCACCGCATAAAGCTTCCCATTTTTAAGATGTTCCACACCTGAGTTAACATAACTGTTGTTTAAAGATTCCTTATCAACAACATATTTATCAGGAACTTTCAAAGCATCTGGAGCTTGTTTATCAATAAGTTCTGTTTTAATTAATTCTGGAGTCACAGCCTTGTGTCCTCCAAAGAATACTTGATTGAAGGCTTCTGCAGCCACAGTTGAAGAATCTACCACATTACCTTTATCATCCTTCAAAATAACTTCAGATGCGGTAATCATATCGTTAGGTAATACTTTTTTGCCGTCTTCAATAACAAAGTACGAATAAACGACTCCCATTTGCGGGTAAATAACTAAGAAAGCAGACTTATCAGAAGTAGGAGCTTGTTTTAAAGTGAATTTTTTCTCAACCTGAGTTACCCCGTAGGTTTTAGCCATCTCTGAATCTTTTGACAAATTATAAGTATAGGTGATAGTTTCGCCTTCTCGCACTTTTAAGGAAATAAATGGAATTTTATCAGATTTTTCACCTTTAAATTCAGACTCAAACCCGAAAATACCACTTCTCTCTCTCTGCTTCAAGCTCATCTCTAACATATTTGTAGACGGTGTTTCTGAAACGGTGTAGTTATTTTTATCTTTATATAGTTCGAAAGCGCCTGCTGTATCGTTTGCGTTCGATTTTAGTTTAACAAATTGAGGTTTCCCTTTGTCCGATTTAACATCATTTGCAGAAAAGCTAGACTTTCCATCATTAAAGTCATTTCTTTGTACTCGGTTAAGTTCCCCCATCACAACAGAATAGCGATCAGATGATTTTAAAGTTTTTTCTACAACTTCTGCAACCTTTTTTTGCTCATCTGGAACAGCCGCACGTTTTTCTTGAAGCATTTTGTCAAACTCTTTGATTTGAGCTTGTTCTTCAACTTTAGCTTTTGCTTCTAAAGTTTTTGCCTCTTCTGCATTTTTTGCAGTACCCACAGATTTTGTTGCATCCTGCTTAATAATAAACCCTTCAGTTTCCATCTGTTTGACTTTAGCAGTTAATCCATCATCAACTGTCACTACCTCAGTCTTTGTATCTGAACTAGTAGGTTGTGCAGTTGTAGTCGGTTGAGCTGGAGTTGCTTCGTCCGCAGACACAGTGTTTGCACCAATTAACAATGCAGCTCCAAGGGCAATCCCACTTGCCAAACCGAAAGCTTTGGTCTTACGGAAGAATCCGTGTCCCTTGACTTTTTCATCAAATCCATTTTTCATTCGAAAAATTACCTCTTTTCTTTTTTATGTATAGATTATATCAAAAAAAAAAAAAAATAAACCACTAAAATTAATAACAAAAAAAGAGAGAAATTTCTCTCTTTTACTTGAATTAATAACCGTTATAGCTATACGTTCCCCAATGTTTCAGCAATTCATGGACTGAACCATTGAAACGACGATTCAACTGTCTTTCAACAAATGCTTGGTGAACCGCAGGTGTATCAGAACCAGCTAAACCATCACCAGTTTGTCCGAATCCAGCACCCTCAATTCTATGGATTACCCAAATTGCTTGAGCTGTTGTCAATTGGTCAATGTTGTCGTCAATACCCCAATCTTTATGAAGTTGTCCACCATTCATACCTCCAGGAATCGCAAACAATTGGTTGATAACTTTTTGACCTAATTCAGAAGGTTCTTCTTTCAACAAACCATCTGGTCCAAATTCAATATCACCTTTAGCTCCACTTGCGTTAGCGTATTTTTCAACATAGTCTTTTGGCGGGTGGAATCCCCAAGTCCAACCTGAAATATCCAAAGGAACAACAGATATTTCTCCGATACCTAACCCAGCTACGCCTTGGTCTCCTCCCATTGGGCCTGTAATTCCACCGTTTTCATCACAGTGGGCCCCAACTGTTTTACCATCACCAATATAAATTTCGGTGTGCCCTTCTTTAAGCAAGATGTCTCCTGGTTGCAACTGGTCTGCAGAAGTAATGGTGTACATTTCAAATCCAGCTGCTTGAAGTACAGATGGCATTGAAGGAGTCGCAAATGCATATGTACCAACATCAAATCCTGATTGATTCAACGCGTACCAAATAAAAGATGAACAGTCGTAGTCTGGATCTCCATTACGGTGAACTTGTGAATAACCATGCGAATCATCTTCTGCTACTTGCAATGCCCATTTGAGATAAGGAAGACCAGAACCGCCTCCGCCACCAGCTTCTGAACCTGAAGCGACAGGTTTAATCTTCACATTAAAGATTTCTTCAAAGTCTTTATTAGGCAATGCCATATAAGCTTGTGGGTTTCTATCTCCATACTGTTCATTACTTGTATCCCAAGTATGGAATTTTGTATCCATCTTTTCAAGCTCATATAAATCGCAAAGAACTTTAATTTCTACGTTGGCAATAACTACATCTTTTTGTTCAACGAACTGAATATCAATTCCCTTGCCATCTTTACCTTTAAAGGCATTATCCATTACTTCAATACAATATTTGAAGTAATCTTCTTCTTGGTTTGGTTGTCCGTAGTGAGAACCTACGGCAGACATAGCTAAGATTTCTTTAATTAGAAGAGTTTGACCAGCACGGCTATCACTCCCACTATTTGGGTTGCTACCACTACCATTGATAGCCCCAGCGCCTGTAACCTCAATATTATTAACATCACACTTTTCGTCAGCTGCATAGTGTTCTTCAATCCACTGTTTGTACAAAGAGTGACGACGTTGATACATTGCATTACCAATCGCTCCAGCCCCAGTGCGAGACATTGTAATATTATACAAATTATCTAAAGAATAATTGCCGTTTGCCGCCTGAAACACATAATCAGCTGTTGAACGCCCAGCCAATTCAGCAATGTTTGTGAACCAAGCCACTGCCCTCATGTTGTCCGTATAATTAGCTACACAATATTTCCAGTGATCAGCTTCACGCTCAGCAGTCATTTGGTCTTGCAGTTTTCTACCTTGGTCCGTTGTCAACATATTTACGATAGAAGCTTTTTGTGTTGGATTAGCATTCCATCGAGATTGTTCCCATCCAATATTCAAAACAGGAGCAACTTGCCCACCTTCATCAAGTTTACTGAACAAATCAGGATTTTCAGACTTAAATCTTTCAAGCCATTTACGTCCGTTTTCTCCATACATTGAAGACCAACCCAAAGTAGCCGTAACTTCGGCAGCTAATTCAGCATTGATAAAGTTTCCGTAATCACGTTGACCATATACTTGTCCACCCGTTTCAAGTGCTCCAAGCATATTCAACATAACGTCCATTTGAGTTTCGCCATTGCTGTTTTTCTTCGCATTGCTTTTCTTACCTTGCGATGATGAATCTCCTGAACCTTTACTTTTATCTTCTTTTTTGTTACTGTTTCCGCTGTCTTTTTTAGATTCTCCTGAATCCTTACTTTCTGTGTCAGGCGTTGGGCCTTTTGAAGTTGCAGGGTCTACAGTAATACCTACTGCACCGTATGGAACCCCTGGTAATAGTTTCCACGGATTTCCTCCTGGCACACTAGCGTCGGGATAACGAATATCAAAGTGAACGTGAGGTCCAGTTGCCAACCCTGTATGACCAGTGAACCCAATTTGCTGTCCTTTTTTAACAGTATCTCCGACTTTTAGCAACGGTTCTTGTTGCATGTGCCCGTAGTAAATAGTTTCACCATTAGGCAATGTATGTCGAAGGTAGTTACCGTTAATATGCATATAAGCTGTTTGAGTATTAGACTCAACAACAGTACCATCAGAAACGGCATAAATTGGAGTTCCTTCTGGAACAGCTAAGTCGAGGGCTGCGAAATTATGTAGTCCTTGAGAAATAACATAAGGAACGTTGAAAGGATGTCCAGTATCTGTTGAGCTTAATTCTCCACTAGCACCACCAATACCAGCAGAATTCACTGCATCTTTTGGCATAACTAGATCAGAATACTCATCAAGCATAAATTTATCTTTATCAATGTTATTTCCATCTCTATCGACAAATTTAAACTTGGCATTTGCTCTTACAGGCTTCCCGTTCATTGTTTTAGGAACAGGAATATCAATAAGAGGCGTATAATCAGCTCCAGCTTTTTTTAATTCAGCTTGACTAACATCTTTCCCTTGTGCTTTTTTGTTATAAGCACTAAAACGAGCCTGTAGCATATCTACAGCATCTTGAGTAAGAGCCGTTGTATCTGACTCGCTATCATAAACACTTGCAGCAATTACTTCAAAGTCAGCATTTCCTTTTGCACCGCTAATCATAGCAGAACTTCCTGCTAAAGCTCCCGCGGACATCCCTGAAGTCGCAACAGTCGCAATAGCCTTTTTCATAACAACTTTACCAACAAAGTTAGTTTGAGCTTGTTGCCCTGCAGCTTTTACTCCATTTTTCATCCAAAATTTTCGGACGGCTTGCCCTTGTTTTTGGATATTTTCTAAGTATTGATTTAAACTTCCTTTTGTACTTACTTTGCGTCCTCGTCCAAAACCAACCTTAGACATTTTTCCTTTAGCTTGATTATTAAGCTTTGTAGAAAGGTTATTTTGTCTGCTGTTAATTTTATCCGCTAAATCTTTAGGCTTGGAATCTCCAGACGATGGGTTTTCAGCTTTGCCATCCCGTCCTAAACGGATATTCCCGTCTCTTCTTTTTGTTGCTTCTTTATATTCCTCAGAAGCACTCTTCTTACCTTTTCTGAATTTAGAAGTAACGTCTGATTTTTTACCTTCAGTTAACTTTTTGTTAGCTTTTTGCTTAAGAATACCTGGAGCATCTGAACGGATATCTTTGATTCCACTCTCATGACCTTCACGGACAATTCTCATTGCTCCGTCATTTTTACTAACTACACGACGTTCAGCATTCTTACGTCCAAAACTCTGAGTTTGATTTTTTAATAATCTTGATTTGGCATTTTTGCCTTCTTCGACAATATTAGAAGAGCTTTTATCGCTCTTGACAATACCTTTTGCAACAATTGAATCAGTTGAACCCGATTGTCCTTTTACTTTTAGTTTGTCGTAATATTTTTTTGCACTTTTTGCTAAGTTAGAAGGATTTTTATCTCGATCATCGTTGCTATTGTCAGTGCTAGATTTAATCATTTGTCCAGCTAATTGACCAATAGCACCTGCATTTTCAGAAACTACACCTTTCAAGCTTCCGCTTTTTAATGTTAATTTGCCAGAGCCAACAATACCAGCTTGTGAAGTTGTCCCTCCAACTCCAGGAGTTTTTGCCAATCTAAAGTTGGTATTTCGGGTTAGACCACTACCTTCATGAATACCAGGCTTGTCACTTGTAAGAGCATTGCCTTTAACGGTTGCTTTGCCTAACGAACGTTGCCCGCCAATTTTTGCGCTTGATTTTGCTTCGATATCTGCTTTCTTTGTCGCATCTGTACGCAAATTGTCACGTTCAAATTTTGCGGCTTTACCACCAAGATCATGCTTATCAATGTCGTTGAGCATTTTATCCGCAGAAGTAGCTAATTCTCTTGCATCAGCTTTCTTAGCAACTTGAGTGACACCCATTTGAACCGCTTGCTTTGTATTTTCTTCAGCAGTTTTCTTATCATGGACATTTAGCATTTGGTCCATGAGCTGGGACATGTTTGTATTCTTTACAGTTTCAGTAACAGATGAAGGTGCGCCATTTTTAGTCAATTGAACAGCAACGCCATCTAAAGTGACCTCACCGCCACCTTCGCCCTTCATCATTTTGAAAGTTTCTTTTGCTACTCTTTTAGCATTTTGATTCTTTCGAGATTCGTCTTTAGCACTTGATTCTTGACCCATAGAAGGGCCAGCCTCTTGAGCTATATTTGTTGCTTGACCCTTGGCGCTATTAACTACATTGCCAGTAGTTTTTTCTAAACTAGGGCCTTCTTCACTGAGGACATTATCACCTTTTTGTTTGCCTAATCCACGAGATTGTTTTAGTGGATCTTCAATATATTCATCTTTATCTAATGCATTTTTTCTATGTTTAGATAAACGAACCCTATCTTCATCTTTTACACGCTTGTCAGAGTCATTTGCTAGACGCTCCATGTACTTATCCATGAAGTCATCTTCTTTTTTGGTTAAATCAGGTTTTGATTCAAGAATTGAATTAGCACGTTCAATTGAAGCCCTCTCTAATTCATTTTGTTCTTGAATATAACGAGTTCTTTGATAATTTTCATTACCTAAGCGAGTAGCTTCTTGGTAGCGTAACGCACGTTCGTTAGCTTCTCTGAATTGCTCTTTTCTAGCTTCGTGCTCTTCTCGCTCTGCTTCTTGTTTCGCTTGTAATTCAGCAAGAGCTTGGTCTTCTTCAGAAAGTTCTTCTTCTGGTTCTTCCTCTTCCGTTCTATCGTTTAGAAGATCATCCCCTGTCTGTTTTCCTTTAGAAAAACGAGTGCGACCAGCAATATCTCTTTCAAGTTCTTGTTCTTCTAAATCAGTGTGAGCCGAATGCCTAATGTGTTTTGTGTCAGGCTTTTTTTCTTCTTCTGACTCTTCTTGAACTTCCCCGTCTTTATCTTCAGATTTTTCTTCTGATTCAGGCTCATCCGTTTTCTTAGAAATACTATCTTTTTCTTCATCAGATAGTTTTTTACCATCTTCTTTTTCTTCAGATTGGGATTCTTTAATTTCGTCACCTTCGTGTTCTTTTTTATTTTCAGAAGTCACTTCTTTTTGAGTTTCCTTTTGAGCTTTTTTTTCTAGCTCCTGGTTTTTCAGAAGTTCTTTTTTTTGTTTTTCTTCTCGCTCTTTTAAATCGTTTGAGTTGTTTAATAAATCATCTCTTTCCGACATTAGTCACCC
>ERZ773074.146-NODE-146-length-32945-cov-8.467042_pt1 | contig 32945 bp, 44 predicted proteins | sample MGYA00580615_ERZ773074 | MGnify/ENA primary metagenome ERZ773074 (study PRJEB29015, sample SAMEA2738126) | human oral metagenome | biome: human oral; feature: human-associated habitat; material: saliva | place: China | collected 2160 ...
AGGCAGGGTCGCGCCCCGCCCCTCTCCATTCCACCCACACCTATAGGCGCGACAAAGGACTCACAGACTTAGAAAGGTTGAGCGCGATGACTTTTTACAATCAGATGGTTCCCGGCAATCCCGACGACGTTGAGCGCGTCGCAGTCCCGCCGCACAGCGACGTCGTGCTTGAGTGGCACGGTGGCCCGCGCGAGCAGGGCGGTTACGCTGTTGCTCGTCACGCTGACGGCTCGCTTGAGGCAGTGAACGAGGCTCGTGGACGCTACGAGCAGGCATGCGGCGCGGGCGATATCAACATGTCGGCACCCGTGCCGCAGGAGCAGCATGAGGCCCCTCATGGTCCGGTCGATCCCATTCCGGTGGATATGCGCACGATCACGGTCGCAGGAGTGCAGCTGGCGGTCGCCCCGACCGTTCTCGACGATTTCGAGCTGCTCGAGTCGCTCGCTGAGATTCAGCGCGGCGACGTCCTCGTACTGCCGACCGTTTTCCGCGCGGTCGCGGGCGACAAGGCGCAGGAGCTGCTCGACGCTCTCAGGGGCGAGAACGGCCGAGTCACGGCGACCGCAGCGGCTGAGGTGCTCGTCCAGATCATGAGGGAGCTGAACCCAAAAGCCTGACACTCGCCGCGATCCTGGCGCATGCGCCCGATGAGCTTGAGGCAGACTTCCTCCGGTTCTTCGGGTGCCCCCCGCGCCAGATGCCCGCCCGTCAGGCCGCGCGCCTCGCATCCGTCGTCATCAAGCAGACGGAATCCTGGACGCTGCGTGCCATCGACCAGGAGTGGCAGTGGCGATCGCTCGACACGCACCTAGCTGCGATTCAGGCGGACTCATTGAGGTGGCTCCAGTGGGCGAAAACCGAGAACGCGCAGAAGGGCAGGGGCATGCCGCCGCCGATCCCGCGCCCGGGCACGCGAGTTGAAATCGACCATATGCCCGACACGGACTGGATCGATAAGCAGCTGGGCGCCGCCCGCGTGGCAGTTGAAAACTAGATAAGGAGAGAGCATTGGCCGAAGGTATTTCACTGGGCACAGCCTGGATCGACGTTGTACCGTCGTTCAGGGGCCTCAAGAAACAGATCGCGTCTGAGTTCGGATCGGGCGACGTCACGGCCGCGCTCACGGGCGCGACAGAGTCCTGGGGCTCCCAAATCGGACAATCGCTCTCGAAGCACATCGGTGGTGCCCTCTCCTCAATCGGAAAGCTCGGCCTCGGTGGCGTTGCCGCAGCGGTCGGCGGCGTCACGGCCGCGCTCACTGCGCAGATACCCGCGGCCATCTCAGCGTCCGACGCGACCGACAAGTTCAAGAAGACGCTAGAATTCGCGGGCGTCGACCCCTCGCGCATCAAGCAGCTGACCGCCGCCGCGCAAACCTACGCCGACCAGACGGTCTATGACCTGTCCGACATTCAGTCGGTGACGGCGCAGCTCGCCGCGAACGGCGTCAAGGACTTCGACAAGATGGCCGAAGCGGCCGGCAACGTCAACGCGATCGCGGGCGGCACCAAGGATACGTTCAAGCAGGTCGCGCTCGCGCTCGTCCAGATCAACGGAGCGGGCAAGCTCACGACCCAGGACTGGAATCAAATTGCGGCAGCCATTCCTGGCGCGTCAGGCAAGCTCCAGGAAGCCCTCAAGAACAACGCAGCCTTCACCGGCAACTTCCGTGACGCCATGAGCCAAGGCCAGATTACGGCCGAGGAGTTCAACCAGGCCCTCATGGACCTAGGCTTCACAGACGTCGCAGAGCAAGCCGCGAAGTCCGCATCGACATTCGAGGGCGCGTGGGGCAACCTCGAAGCCGCCGTCGAGAAGGGCCTCGTCGCCTCCCTCGACAAGGTCAAGGAACCGCTCACAGACATCGTTAACGCTGTCGGCGAGCAGCTCGGCCCGGCCTTCGACAGTGCGGGCAAGTACGTCGACATCCTCGCCGGAAAGATCAAGCCCTTCGCCGACGCCATGAAGGACGGTAACCTCACCCTCGAGGACATCGCCAAAGCCCTCGGACAAGCCACCGGAGGCTTCGCTGCGCTCGCGGGAGCGGGCACGCTGCTGGCAGATCCGTCGCTGATCATCGGGGCGTTTGATGCGCTGCCGCAGCCGTCTGCCATCGTGGGTAGGTTTTCGGGTCTGGGGGAGGCCGTGAAGGAAGGCGTAGGCAAAGCGCTCGACCCGGCGATGCAGGTGATGCACGGCATCGGCCCGAAGATGGGGGAAGCGCTTGCGGGCGCTGCTGGTCCGCTCGGCTCGGCAGCTGAGGGGCTGATCGGGCAGGTCGGCATGTTCTTGAATCCGGCGCGGTTCGGCAAGGTGCTGGCCTTCGGTGGCCTCATCGCGGCGGCGGTTGCCGGCATTGGTGCGCTGGTGCAGGCGTCGGGTGGTGAGCTGACGACGCAGATCCAGACGGTTATCTCGGACATGATCCTCAATGTCTCGAAGTACGGCGCGGAGCTTGTGTCAAACGCGCCGCAGCTGATCGCGTCGGGTGCGGAGGCGGTCAAGACGCTGATTACCGGAATCACGGACGCGCTCCCGGTCCTACTGGACATGGCGGGCCAGATCATAGAATCGTTTGTCAGCGCGTTCGGCTCGTGGCTTCCGCAGCTGATCCCCGCTGCTGCGCAGATGATCGTTGCGCTCGTGACGGGGCTCGTCGATATGCTGCCGCAGCTGATCAACGCGGGAGTTGCCCTGATCAACGGGCTGGCGGCCGGTCTGACGGCAGCGATCCCGGTCCTGCTCGAAGCGCTGCCGGGAATCATCACCTCATTGCTTGGTGCCCTCACGACGGCAGTCCCGCAGTTGATTCAGGCTGGCGCGGGACTGCTCACGGGCCTCATTAACGGCATCGTGCAGGCGCTCCCGACGCTGGCAGCGGCGCTCCCGCAGATCGTGACGACCCTCGTCACGACGCTTGTGGAGGCGCTGCCGCAGTTGATCAACGCGGGCGTGGAGGTGCTGAACGCCCTGATCACTGGTCTGCAGACGGCGCTTCCGGTCCTGATCGAGATGCTGCCGCAGATCCTGACGACCGTGGTGACGACCATCGTGGAGAATCTGCCGCTGATCATCGAGGCCGGCATTTCGCTGCTGACGACGCTGATCAACGGCATCCTTCAAGCGCTGCCGCAGCTGATCGATATGCTGCCGACGATCATCAACACGATCGTCACGACGCTGGTCACGAATCTGCCGATGATCATTAGCGCGGGCGTGCAGCTGCTCATCGGCCTCATCAATGGCATCGTGCAGGCGCTGCCGCAGCTGATCGCGATGCTGCCGCAGATCATCACGACCATCGTGACGGTCCTCGTGCAGAATATCCCGCTGATCCTCAGCGCCGGCGTGCAGATCCTGACGGGCCTGATCGACGGCATCGTAAAGACCCTCCCAGCCCTGAAAAACATCTTCTTGGACGTGCCGAAGCAGATCACGAGCGTCCTGGCTAACGTACCGTCAATGATGGTCTCATCAGGCAAGAAGATCATTCAGGGGCTGATCGACGGCATTAAGTCGATGGCGAGCTCGGTGACGGGCGCGGTTTCTGACATGCTCGGTTCAGTCCGCAAGTACTTGCCGTTCTCCCCGGCTAAGAAGGGCCCGTTCTCGGGCCACGGGTGGACCCTGTACTCGGGCCGCTCGATCGTCGAGGCGCTCGCCGAGGGTGCGGCGCAGCGCGCGCCGCTGTTCGAGGCGGCGATCAGGGACACGATTGCCGCCGGGCAGGAGCAGCTCACGGGCCTGGAGGCTGGCGCGCTGTCGGTCACGGCGGGGCTTGGCGGCACGGCGGGACTGGCTCGTATCCAGGCGACCGGCCCGCAGTATCTGGTCGTGCGCGATTCAGACGATCAGCTGATCGGCAGGATGCGAGTCGAGGCGGGCGGCGTCGTCTCGGACAGCCTCGCGCCAGCCTCTCGCTCTGCGCTGCGCGAGCGCATCGGATTCTAAGGAGTAACACTCATGGCGATTCAGTGGTCCGCATCGTCCGGGTACATGTCAGTAGGCGTGGAAATGTGGTACACCGGCGACCCCCATCAGGGCTACGTCGAGGTGTACGCGCAGTTCTGGCTTCGCTCCGATGGGTACGGGCATAATTACTCGGCGAAAACCTCTTGGTGGGGCAACGTCGGAGTCGGCTCGGAGACGGTGTCATTCTCGTCGCCGACTGGCGCGACGGTCTACAAGGACATGGGTACGTCTCACTGGCGCGAGAATCTCCTGCCTAATCAGGAGCGCTCGATTAGCGTCGGTTATTCGCTCGGTCCGATCTGGAACGGGGGCCACCCGTCGATGCAGGCGTGGCTCACGCTGCCTGCACGGCCGGCGAAGCCGCCGTCAGCGCCGTCGTACTGCAAGGCGACGCTGCTTGAGGACGGGCACTCGGTCCTGCTGGAGTGGCCGGCCGCGAAGCCCGCAGATGCGTCATCGCCGATCCGCTCGTACGTGATCGAACGATGGGACGCCTACTCCGACGAATACTCGGGGCCATGGCTCCCAAGGCAGTGGCACGTCGTGTCCTGGGTGAACGCGGAGGGCGCCACGGTGCCCGTGTTCAAGATGGTCGATGACAAGGCCGTATACGCGAATGACCGTTTCTGGTATCGCGTGTATGCGTCGCCGATCATACCGACACGTATCCGGGATGTCTCGGACTTCGTTCCCGGCCCGGCGTCGCCGGACTCCAACGGCGTGTCGACGGCTCCGGCGCCGGTCTCGGAGTTGACGGCCTCTAAGAACGAACGCGGCCAGATACGCATCACCTGGAAAACCACGTTCGCCTATCCGCAGGACGCGACGGTCGAGATACTCGACGGTGATAAGAAAGTCGGAGAAGTACGCGCCGACGCGGACGGCTGGGTGCACGAGACAGCGGACCTGCAGGTGCCGCACACGTACCGCGCGATCATCAAGACCGACAATCTGGAATCCGAACGGTCGACCCCATCGAACACGATCCAGGTGTTGCAGAAGCCGGGCATCCCGGCAGTGTCCGGGCCGGGCACATACGCTGCGGTCGGAGCCGTGCCGTTCACGTGGGCGCATAATTCGCTCGACGAAACGTGGCAGGAAGCCGCGGATATCCGGTACGCCACCGTGTACACGGAGACTGCTAACGGCCATCGCGCAGGGGACTCAGGCCCCTGGCTGAGCGTCTCCGTCACGGGGTCCGTGCAGACAAAGACCATTGACCTGCCTGCCGGTGTCATCGACTACCAGATCCGCACGAAAGGTCAATACCGAGAGTACTCGGACTGGTCACCCGTCAGGCGGACGACGGTCACGTACGCGCCGGTCGTCGCGCTCGCGCCGGACTCGCTCACGCTCGACCGCTCGGCGTTCGACGGCGCACTCACGGTCTCGCACGTGAAGGGGTCGTCGACGACGATCTCGACCGTGCTCTGTGAGCTGCTCTCGACGAACCTGCAGGCCATCGAGCAGATCAAGGGCACCGCCGCCGCGCTCGGCGTCGTGCCGACGTTCTCACGCGCGCCACTGCGCTTCAAGGCACGCCTCGAGAACCGCACGGAGTACGTCGTCCGCGTCACCCTCACGGACGGGTACGGACTCGCGACAACAGTTCAGCGGCGATACAAGGTCGAGTACCCGACGCCGCCCGAGCCGATCGTGACAGCCTCCTGGGAAGAAGACGAGGGGGACATGCTCATCTCGATTGCCTCCCCCGCCGTCCCCACCGGCAGCAAGCAGCCGCCAACCGTTGAGACACGCCTCGAGCGGTCAATCGACGGCGGCTCAACCTGGCAGATCGTCGCCGACAAGCTACCGCCCTCGACCATGTACAAAGACAGGGAGTGCCTCACCAACGGCACGACCAAGTACAGGGTGACCGCAACGTCGGCGATGCCCTCGTCCTCCGTGACGATCATCGACGCGCTCGCGGATTCGCAGGCGGTGTGGATTTCGGCGGGGCAGGGTTTCTCGCGGTCGGTGCGTCTCGCGTGGAATCCGGTGACCGGGTCACAGCTTGGTCTCGTGAATCGTGAGGTCAAGTATTTCGCGGGCAGGAGGCTGGGTGTCGAGCTGTCGGGCACGCAGCGTCAGCGTGTCGTGCAGGTGTCTGCGGCGCTGCTGGACTCGTCGGTGCGTGAGCGTCAGGCGCTTGAGGATCTGGCGTATATGCCCGCGCCGTTCATGTACCGTGACCCCCTCGGTCGCGTCTTGTACGGCTCGCTGTCGGACGTGCAGTTCGGCCGCGAGGTTGGCGGGATCTGGTCGGTGTCGGCGAAGTTGACGGAGGTGAACCGTGGCTGATCCATCGTCTGTCAGACAGGCTGATTATCGGGTGATGCTAACGACGCCGGCCGGTCAGGACATCGGTCTGCTTGACGGCGTCGAGTCTGGGTCGGTGACGCTGTCTGCGACGTCGCGTCTGCGAGCGTCGGGCCAGCTCAGCCTCACGGAGACGGCTCAGGAGATCGACTGGTTCAACATGCACGCTCGCGTTGATTACGTGCCGGTCGGCATGGAGGGGTGGCCGGTGGCGACGTTCGTGATGTCGTCGCCGACCCGCTCGGTCAATGACCATAGGGTGACGCGAGACGTCGAGCTCCTGTCGACGCTCGCGTACCTAGACCGCATGTCCACGGATCGTATCGAGCAGGTCGAGAACGACCACTTGACAGATGGCAAGTGGAGCTTGATTAAGCGATACGCAGCAAAGGCGAAGAATCTGCGGATAGGCTTCACGAAGTTCGGGGATTACGGCTTCGTCGGAGGGCCGAGCCTCATCAATGAGGCAATTACATACGACGTCGGAACGAACATCCTCACGATGCTCAACGACTGCGCGCGCCTCGTCGGCTGGGGCGCATTGACCCCCGATCCTTACGGTGTCATCACGGGCGGGCCGTACATTCGCCCGTCACGCCGCCCGGTCTCCTACGTTTTCCGCGAGGGGGACACGGCGATCCACTCTGCAGACTGGACGATTGACCGCGATCTGTTCGCGGTGCCAAACGTCGTCGTCTGCGTCGGCACCCCGGGATCTGACGACACCAAGCGAGGCGAGGACAGATATTACGCGGGACCGTCTCCTGCAGTGGTCGGGGTGGCCAGAAACGATCGTAAAGACGACCCGCTCTCAACTGTAAATCGCGGCGAGGTGGTCCATGTCGAGACCGGCGTGAAGGTCACGAGCCAGTCAGCGATCGACCAGTGGGCGGCTCGCGTACTCGCGGAGAAGTCGATGCCAGCGGCGACGCTAGTGATCGAGCACCTGCCAGTCAACATCAGGCCAGGCGATGTCATTGAATTCGTGTCGCAGGGGCAGCGTCTACGGGGAACGGTGCAGAAGATGGAGATCCCGCTCTCTCCTACCGCGCTCGTGAAGACGGAGATCAAGGAGATTCGCAATGAATGATGTTGATTATCTAGCCGCTGTGGTCGCGGATCTGCGGCAGCGGGTGGATGCGCAGCCGTCCTATCAGTGGGGCACGGCAGTGCGGTCCGCGCGCCAGGGGCAGGTGAACGTGCAGTTCGACCTAGACCTATGGCGTGTGCGCTCTGACGAGAACGCTGCGATCACATCAGTCCCGGACCAGCTGCTCACTCGGAAGGTGTATCCGGGCGACAGAGTCCTCGTGCAGATCCACGAGGGAAACATGCAGGCTATCGCCGCGACACGCACATACCGAGACCGGTATCTAGACCTAGCCGACCTCAACATCGGCGGAGGCGGAGGCGGAGGGACAGGGCCGCAGGGGCCACCAGGCCCCATTGGTCCGAAGGGCGACCAGGGTGAGCGCGGTCCGGCTGGCCCTCCTGGCCCGAAGGGCGACAAGGGTGAGACTGGCCCGCGCGGCCAGAAGGGTGACCCGGGTGAGGCGATCACCGTCGTCACGCCTGCTGGCGTGATCGCCGCGTTCGCCGGGGCAGTGGCGCCGTCCGGCTGGCTCATGTGCGACGGCAAAGAGTACGACCGACGAACGTACCCGGAGCTCGCGAAGGTGTTCGGCAACAACTTCAAATTCCGAGTCCCGGACCTGCGCGGCCGAACGGTGCTGGGGGTGAATGCTGCGCACCCGCTCGGCGAGCTCGGCGGCGAAGAACGGCATGCGCTCACGGTGGATGAGATGCCGAGACACTCGCACCAGATCGGCGGAGAATCGAGCTACTGGCCATCAGGAGCGGCGATTTACCAGACGAACTTCTCGGGCGGCTCAGCCTGGACAGGCATCGCAGCCGCAGGGAGCGGATCTCTGGATAGAGCCATCGCACAGCCAGAGGGTCAGAGCAAACCGTTCAGCGTACTGCCTCCGTACATGGCGCTGAACTACATCATCAAGACCTGACAAGAACAGGCGCGATACAAGCCTAATCCCCGACCACCATGCAGGCGGCCGGGGATTACTCATACCGAAAACACCAACGAAAGGCGAAGAAATGGAAAACACCGACGCAACTATGCCAGCCACGAGAGAGGAAGAGGCCGAAATCATGGGCCTCATGACCGAACGCAACATCGCTCAGCGCGAAGGAGGCCAGGCATGACGAGCATCAACGATCCTCGAATCACGCAGGCTATCAACATCGCGATGGATGCGATGCGCGGCGAGGTCGGCCACGTCGGCGGGAACAAGTACTGGGACGCCGTCGGAAAGTCCGACTTCCGAGGCTATGCCTGGTGTGGAGCCTTCCAGGTCTGGGGATACCTCCAGGCAGGCGTCAACCTCATGAACGCAGCGTGGTGGTACTACGTGCCCTACATCAAGAATTTCGCGCAGCAGATCGGCGCGTGGCGCGACGAATCCGGGTACGGTCATCAAGCGATCTACGAGTGGCACGGCGACGGGATCGCCGACCACGTCGGCGCGTCCTGGCCTGACCAGGCATCCGACTACTTCCGTGCCATCGAGGGCAACACCAGCATGGGTGGCAGCCAGGACAATGGCAATGGAGTCCTCGTCAAGTACCGAGATGAAGACGACATCCTCGGATGGGTTGACATGCGAGTCGTCCTGGCCTGGATGATCGACAACGGACGCTGGGACGGCAACGTCGACACGAGCGCCCAGGACAGCGGCTACACCGACATTACCGCGCTCCAAGAAGCCGTCGGCGCGGTCCCCGATAACATCGCCGGTCCCGACACGCGACAGCGCATCAACGCCGTAGCCGCCGCATCCACCTGGGGCGGCCGCACCTTCCCATACGGCGTCGAATACACACAGCGGGTCGTCGGCACCACGCCGGACGGCATCTGGGGCGAAAACTCCGAAGCGGCGCACGACGAGACAGTCGGACTCATCCAAGCGGCCGTCGGCGCATACGAGGACGAAATCTACGGCCCAGCCACCGCCGCAGCAGTCAACATCGCGCTCGCGGGCGCAGAGACCGTGTGAGAGGAAACAGACATGAATCAGAGCAACATTCTGCTGGGCTTGCAGTCCGATCCGTTCGTGACGTCGGTCCTCATCGGCATCGTGTGGCCGCTTATTCAAGCCTCGCTTGATCGCCCGTACTGGACGCGCCAGCGTCGCGTCTGGCTGACGATCGCCGTCGCCGTTGTCGTGACGGCAGGAGTCTGGGTCTCGGGCTCTTACCCGGCCACCTGGAAGCTCATCGTCTCGCAGGCGACGGTGTTCCTCGGCGTCGCCTGGACCGTGTATCAGATCCTCTCGGGGATCAAGATCGGTGGCGTGAGCATCATTGATTGGACCGGGGCACTCACCCCGGGCGGCGAGACCATTGACGACGTGCGAGCGAGCGCGGCCGAGGCGGTGACACACGGCGACTCAGGCGGTGAGACGCAGCAGTGAGTGGAATCCTCTCCGACCCAAAGATCATTGAGGCCACAAACGGCCTCATCGCGATCCTCCTCGCCGGATTTGGTGGCGTCGTCGCAATGTGGTTCGCGCGCCTCAAGGCCAGCATGGAATCACACATGCAACGCGTCACCAAGGCAGCAGAGGAAGCGAAGAAGGCCGCGCAGTCAGCTGACGCACAGGTCTCCAATGACCATGCGACGAACTTCCGCGACGACCTCGACGAAGTTCGTGACGCCGTCAAGGCCGTCAACGAAACAGTGGGCGCCCTCGCGGTCCTGCCCGAGAAGGTCGAGGACCTTTCATCGACGGTCGACCGCGTCGCATCGACGCTCGAGACCCACGGAGTGAGCCTGTCGGACATGAAAGAGCGGATCGACAGAATCGATGAGCGCGGCAGCAGGATGGCCGCTGAGATCCACGATGAGCGCACAGCGCGTGAGTCGGCTCAGCGCCTGATTGACTCGCACGCTCACGACACGCATCGCTCAATGTATGAACGCATTGAGGCACTGGAATCGCGTATCAACGCATGAAAGTCCCCACCTGCCATCAAGGCAGGTGGGGACTTTTGTTGTACCCGCCATGTACCCGCGCGCATGAGAAAATGGCGGAATTGCAATAAATAGTAGGAATGTGTGGAGATGGGGGGAATTGCAGAGCCGCACTCCTGGCAATCCGCGCGACAGTGCGGAAAAGCCAGGATTTGGCGACCTGGCCACAAAAAGCGCGAGAATCCATATGTCCCATAAATCCCGTGTAGCCCGCGCGATATGCTGTGCTTGTACCCGTTTTGTACCCAGGCGCGCGGAGGGCAGACACGATGGGCAGACAGTCATTCGGCACGATCGATAAGCGGGGCACCGCGTCGAGGCCGCGTTACCGCGCGCGCTTCGACGATCCTACCTACACCGGCCCTGGCCGCGCGCCCCGCATCTCCGCGCCGCACACTTTCCCGACGAAACGCGAGGCGGAGATCTGGCTGGCCGCGCAGTGGTCGGCCATCGCCGCGGGGACGTGGGAACATCCCGACGCTGTCGCGGCGCGAGAGGCTGAGCAGGCTCGCCAGCAGTCACTCAAGGGGTTGACCGTCGCCGAGTGGTCCAACGCATGGCTCGTCGACCTCGAGCGCGGCGCCGCAGCAAGCACGCTGCGCAAACGGCACTCGGACCTGCGCCGGCACATACTCCCCTACATCGGCGACCAGGAACTGACGGAGCTGACGCCGGCCTCGCTCGCACAGTGGTGGGCCGACCTCGACGCGACGCCGGGTGCGCGAAAAAACGCCTACGAAACCATGCGCGCCCTCCTCAACGCAGCCGCCGCCGATGACCGCACACTCCTGGAGGCCAGCCCGCTGCGAATCAAGGGCGGCGCGAGGGAGGCGCGCGTCATCTCGAAATTCCTCTACACGCCCGGCCAAGTCGCCGCGCTCGCGGACGCGATGCCCGCGCCATATCGCGCGCTGGTCATCCTGCTGGCGGATGCGGGCCTGCGGATTAATGAGGCGCTCGCGCTCACGCGCGCCTCACTCCTCGAGCGCGAGGACGGGGGCATGAGCGTGCGTGTGGAGGCGTCGCTGCACCGTGTAGGCAGGCATCTGGAGGCAGGGCCGACGAAAACAGCCGCCGGTGTCCGCACGGTCGCGCTCATGGCCTCGACAGCTACCACGATGCGTGGACATCTGCGTACCCACGTCGCGCCCGGCCCGCAGGCAGTCCTGTTCCCGGCACTGCGCGGATCGGGCTTCGCGCGCGACACGGCCCTCACGCGCCTGCTTACGGCCGCGCAGGCAGCCGCAGGCATCGAGATACCCGACGGGCACTCCGGCGGCTGGCACGCACTCCGCCACTACTCAGCCACAAGATACGGCCAGGCGGGCGCCACGACGCGCGCCCTGATGGCACGGTACGGCTGGTCCGACCCGGACATGGCCGCGCGTTATCAGCGCTCTGATGAGGCCTACGAGCTGGAAATGATCGCACGCATGGAGGCCCGCGCGAAGAAGCATTGACACTTTTGGCACCAAAAATGAGGGCGCCAAACACAGCGCGATACAAAGCTCCCGCGAGGCCGAATCAGGCGCTCGCGTGACTGCGAGTCTCTGAGCGCGTCAAAAAGCGCCGTTTTGGGGTATTTTGTGCGCGCTCAGGAGCAGAAAAACCTCTGAATGACACCCGGACGCAAATGTACATGCGTGCTGATAGTCTGGGAGTAATCGATCACGCGGCCCCTTCGGGGAGCTGCGCGGTTCTATATCGAGGCTAGGCACTGCAGGCCCCGGCTCGACGCGGGGTGCGACCTAGCCGCTTAGGAGTAGCGCGGTTCGCCGCGCAGCCCCGGCCTATGCGCGGGCTACAGATGCGCAGATCCCGCCCTCTAGCCGATGACAGGGCCTCTCACGGCTAGGGGGCGGCGTTTTCTGCGAGGCGTCATTCCGACCTCTCACGTGACGCAACATGTCTTTTCAAGGTACTGCAGCAGCCTACAGTAGGACAGCTGTCTCAGCCCAGCAGTACTCGCATGGAGGGGTGCGGGGACAAGCAGCGTCCTCAGCATTGAGCGGATGCGCGTGCTTCTTCGAGACTGAGCCGATACTGCTCCGCTTCTGGTTCTTCGGTGAACTCGAGGAGGTTTCCGGCGATGTCCTTGAGGGCGTCTCGGACCTCTGCGGGGGTTGCGTAGAAGAACTCGCGCCGCGCATTGATGCGGTTGACGCGTTTGGCTGCGAAGCGGTGGTGAAGCTCGGTTTCGACTCCCACTGCATCGTCGGAGAAGAACAGGGCGTGGACATCGAAGTTGAATGGCACGGACGCGTCTCCGAGCTCGCGGACGCGGTCCATGGGGTCGAGGCGGCGTGTCATGCCGATCTTGACCATCCGTTCGCCGAAAGACCCGATGTTCGAGATGACGTAGACATAGCCTGCACGGATATTGGCCTCGCGCTTCTCGACGTCGTTGATCCCCTTTTCAATTTCGACGATCTGCTGCTTGAGGCGCGCAGTTTCGGCTTCGTCACCGATTTCTTCGACCGTCTTGAGGACGTTGAGGTAGTGTTGCCGTTCCTTTTCGAGGCGTTCCCTCTCGGCTTGGAGTTCTCGCTCCGCTTTTGCTTGCTCTAGCAGTTCTGCTTTGCGTTCTTTTTCCAGCTCTTTTTCCAGCTGCTTTGCTTTGAGATGGTCGACTGCGAGTTGCAGTTCTCGAGCGCGGAGTTCCACGTAGTTTGGCTTGATCCTCACGCCGGTGACAGTGCATTGTCGTTCAACAACTTCAGCGGCCTTGAAGATCTTCGCAAGGCTTGCTTCGTAGTTTCGAGCGCTTGCCGCTTCGATGATTGAATCAACCTGTGAGTTGAAAGCCATGAGCGCAAGCCTTGCTGAATCTTTCGCGAGTTTGTTCCGGCCGCTTTTCGTGTGGGGAGGCTCGAAATCATCAAGCGATTCAACTGCGCTATAGCTTCGAACTGCCATTTGTACGTCTTTTCGAAGGTCTCGCAAAGCGGCCGCCAGCTCGACAGAATCTTTTGCAGGGTGATCATACTCAGTGAAACCTGCTTCTTCTAGTTTGACTTGGACGCGCATGGGGTGAAGCTTCTCCTGCAGGGCTGCCTCCTCGTTTATAAGTCGCTCCAAATCAGCACGGATTCCCTGTTCTTGTTCTGCGCATTGGGTGCGAACCTGTTGGAGCGCCTGGCGCGCATGCTCAGCGGCCTGATCTGCTTCCCATGCCGCCTTACCCCCATGGGCATCAACAAATGCCTGGAGGTTTGCCTGACCAGCCTGCGCAGCCGTGAGTTCGCCGCTAAGCCGGACGAGTTCCTCGGAGAGTCGGGCAATCTCTCCCCTGGCTTCCTGGTACTGCTGTTCCCCAATCGCGAGTCTCCGCTGTAGCTCTGCGATTTGCTTACCGCCGAAAATAGGCATGGCCTCTTCGCCTCCTCATAAGTAATATGACCTGATTCACTGTATCAGTGAAGGGGGTTGTGGGACAAGTACTCCCACATGCTGAGCACGAGCACTGCCTCGCCGCGCCTGTCGTTGCCACACCTCAACAACCTAGGTGGGCAGGTCGAGTTCATCGGCGCATGAGCGCCCGGTCTGAGCAGCAAAAAGCACCTTCCAACCATCAAGGCCGAGAGCGTCGGCAATTCTCTCGATCTCGCCTGCGGTGGCGGCGCGTCCGCGTTTAAGGACATCGCCGAGGCGTGTGAGCTTCACGCCTGACAAGCGAGATAGCTCGCGGAGACTGACGCCGGATAGTTTTTGTTGTTCAGAAAGCAGCCAGGCAATCCCAGTATCTAGCCGAGCTGTGATGAGTGCGTTTCCCATATGCCAATGCTCACATATGTCCGTGCCAGATGGCGCCCTGGCATTTTCGCGGAGCGCGTGTCAAGCCGTCGCCGCGTCCTCAAGGTCTGCGACAACCTCCTCGTAGGTGCGCCCCGTTTCGGCGGCGAGCGCAACCTTCCAAGGGACCAAGCCGAGGGCGTCGCAGATCCTCTGAAAGTCAGTCGTGGTCATCGATGACTCGCCACGCAGGATGCGGTCAAGTCGTGCGCGCGACACACCGGATGCAGCTGACAGGGAGCGGATTGTGCCACCTTGGGCCGCATTTGCGGATGTGATGAGCGCGACAACACAACTCTCAAAATAGTTGATTTCCAGCGGTTTTTGTCCCATGGTCAACATTCTATGTCCCAAATTAGCGACATGTCCACACTAATTAGCTTGCGCATGTCCCCAATTTGGGACATACTTGTTGTGTCCCGATTTCGAGACAACTAAGTATTGAGTAAGGAGGTGCAAGCCTTGAAGGGAATCACTAGCGCGATCCGCGAACAGATCGCAGCTCACGGCCTCTCAATCACCATCGTTGCTAAGCGCCTTGGCATTGGTCGTCAAACGTTTTCGAGGAAGCTCAACGGGCACGTTGAATTCTCGCTTTCTGAGATGACCCGCCTCGCGGAGATCCTCGGGACCACAGTCGCCGACCTCATGTGCCGAGCCGATCAGATCGTCAACGAGGCTGTCTCGTCGGATGGGTTCACCATCCAGGACAAAGCGTCGGGATCGATCATCCTGCAGGCGCGCCGCGTCGACTGGGACGGCGGTGACGCGGCATGAGTATGGGGCCGCTGAAGGTTGACGATGCCCACGAGGCATATGCGGAGAGCCGGCTCCTCGAGGCGGCTGCGGCGACGCAAAAGACAGCACTCATCCTCGGTTCACCCCACATTAGGTGCTGGTTCGATGAGGGGCTTCTCGCTCGCGCGCAGCGCGATTTGCTGCAGATTCAGGTGCAGATGCTGGAAAAGCTGCAGCGCCTGAATACGCGCGCGCTTGAAGACCTACATGCGCGGCAGGGGCACGGTGAGAGGTGTGGGGCTATCGGCGATGTCGAGGACGAGCTCGTCGACGTGCCCGCTACTCATCACAGGGGCCTCGAAGATGCGTTGACCGCAGCCGGGGTTGAGCGTGAACGGGTATGCGACCGCGAAAAGTCCCTCGGTGTCGTTGGTGATTGCGTTGACTGTGACGGGGGCGGTCCCGGTGTTGCGTAACACGAAGGTGTCTCTGCTTTGCCATTCGACGGAGAAGGCGTGCTCTGCGGGCGCGGGGTTGAGCGCTTCGGCGATCTTCTCGATGGCTTCGCGTTGCCGTGTCGCGTTCGCGTCGGCTTTCTCGGCGGCGGCGCGTGCCTTCTTCGAGGCATTGGCTTGCCACCAGGAGAACACAGCTCCGACGATCGTGAAGACGGCGCACACGGCCATGACGACGTTTGCTGCTGAGTCCAAGTTCTCCTCCTCGGTGAGGTGTGGTTGCCGCACGATCTCGTGCGGAGTGGTTGGCACCTCCCACCTTACCGGGGAGGAGTCCCCCGTCAGGGGCGATTTAGAGGAGGAGCTGTGACACGCGAAGAGGTGGCGCCCGTGGCCTACAGGGTCAGGACATTCGCGCAGCTGATTGAGGCGTCAGACTCTGGGGTCCGTGAGCTGATCGCGTCGGGCGCGATCCGCTCGGTCAAGGTCGGGGGCCTGCTGAGGATCCCCGCAAGCGAGCTGGTGAAGTTCACCGGCGAAGAAGGTAAAGAAGTGCGCCCCTGCGGTTGCGACGCGGGGCGCGAGAGCAAATAGAAGGAGATGCTCATGAAGAAGGATAACATGCGCGGCCGGCGCGTGTGGCCGTGGAAGGCGCTGGTCGGCGGCGTGTGCGTCGCGTCGGCGCTCGTGATCGCGTTCGGCATGCGCGGTATCGGCAATCCGGAGGGGTGGCCCGAGTGGCTGGTTTTCCCGGGTGTCGCGCTGGACATTGTTGGCGGTGTCCTCGTCTACGCAGAGTGGCGGGAGGGATCGCTGTGAGCGCGGACATCTTGGCTGGCCTCGCCCTGGCGCTCTTGGCGTCGATGGTCGTCCTGACCTGGGTCGTGTGGCGCGGCTCGGCGCGCGCGGCGACCCGCGAGGACATCGCGGCGCGCATGGCGAAGGATGCGGGCAAGGCTCGCACGCAGGGCACGACGCTCCTGCAGCGTACGGCGGACTTCGCTTACTACGACCCGTCCGGCGACGACTCCCTCCCCCACATCATGTGCCTCGCGATGCAGGACGTCATTTTCGAGGCGGAGGTCAACGGATGCCTCGCGGTCGACACGCCGCGCGTGTTTGTCGATCTCGACCGGAAGAAGATCCGCGTGGTCCTCGAGGTGCTGCGCGTCGCGGACCTCCCGGTGGGAGTCGAGTGATGACCGATTCGACGTGCACGGCGCCGCTGCCGCTCCGACTCGAAGCCTCCGACGACAGGCCCTGCCACGACAAAGCCGCACGGGAGATCGTACGGCAGGCCAGGAAACGGGCACTCGCCTACCCGACCGAGGCCCACGACTCTAAGAACCGCGCGACGCGCGGACTCACCTACTACCCATCCATTCGCAAAACCAACAAGGAGACAGACCGATGAAGCACAAGATTTGGGCGGTCGGAGCCGCCCTCACCATCGCAGCCATGTCGCTGCCCTACGGCGCGGCATTCGCCGACGAGGCCGCGCCGGCCATGACCGCGCAGGTCACCAAGGCAACCTCGTCCTCCCGCCAGACCTCTAGCGAGGTGACCGTCGCGGGCACATGGGCGGCTCCCGCGCTCGCGGTCGGGCAGTCGTTCACGGTGTCTACCCAGCCGACGAACGGCGGCGCACCGTTCACGTGGGCGGCGTCGTTCCCCTTCATGCTCGACGACGGGTCGGTTGTCGGCGAGTGCAGCGCCGATCAGGAAACTCTGACCTGCACTATCAAGGAGGTGCCCGCGACCTACGCGGGCAAGGAGAACGTGACCGGCACCTGGTGGGCACGAGCCCGCCTCCAGAACGCCGCTATCGGTACGAATGAGGGCCAGATTACCCTCAACGGCGAGGTTGTGAAGAAGCTTGTCTGGGGCGACAAGAACGGTGAAGGGACCTGCACAAGTGATTGTGATGGGCCGGCCCACTTTGAGTACGCACGTCCGGAGAACATTAAGTTCGGCTGGACGAACGACAACAATACCGTTGGGTGGGCGATCAAATGGGTTGCCGAAGGCGGGGTCGAATACACAGTGAAGGATTTCGACACCACATTGAACACCGCCGTCCGCTGTGCGAAGGCAGCCACGTGGGACCCGGCCACAACCGAGAACATCACTGCGTCTCAAATCGACGCCAACACGATAAAGTTCACCGCCCCGGATGGGGTCAAGACTTGCATCGTCTATCCTCCCGAGCAGATGACAGTGCCCGAAGGGCAGACCTCCGTGACCAATCACGCGGAGATCAACGGTATGAAGCTTGAAGCGACCGCGACTGTGAAGACCGCCGGAGGCACCGACGGTGACGGCACTGTCAAGCCCACGCCCTCGCCCGTGCCGACGCCTTCCACGGAGCCGACGCCTGAGCCGATCCCCACCAGCCCGGCCACCGAGCCGACGCCGGAGCCCACGCCGACGACACCGGCCCCGAAGCCCTCGGATGAGCCTCAGTCCGCGGCGACGCCGACGCCCGCGCCGACGCCCGACACTGTGAAGCCTTCACCGACGCCTGAGCCGACCCCGACGCAGGCCACTGAGAAGCCGCAGCCGGAACCTGCCCCGGCAACCGCCCCTGCACCGCAGGAGCGCCTCGCCAAGACCGGTGCGACCGCTAACGGCCTGCTCCTGATGATCGGCGCAATCATGGGCGGCGCAGGCGCGGGCCTGCTGCTGCTCCGCCTCCTTGAGGGCCCCGCGGACAAGAAGGAGAAGGAGCTGTGAGGTTCGAGGACAAGATCACCGTCGAGCTGAACCAGATGGACGCGGCGATTGCTGCGGTACTGCTCGCCGAGAACGCCGGCCAACTGGCCCTCAAGGCCCTGCTCGCAGACAGGACCGCCGAAGGCTGCGGAACCACCAACAAGGACACCCGTGCACTCGCGGACGCTTACATCAAGGTCGGGAACGCCCTGACGTTCGCGATCATGACCGAGAAGAAGGACCGAGGGATGCAGAGCACCGGGACGCTCGTCCGGAGCGTCGCGCTCGCGGGAGCAGCTGCCGAGGCGTCGGATGAGGTCAGAACCGCGACGGAGGCCGACGAGTGAAGGTCGCACAGGTCGCCGTCTACCTAGACGCAGAGCAGATGCTGTTTATCCGCGAGGACGCTCAGGAGGCGGTGCTCGCCGCCGATGAGGATCTTGAGGCGACGATGCAGATCTCGAACCTGCATGCCCGACGCCTCGCACGACGCGCGATCTCGACGCAGCGCGACATTTACGTCGAGATCGTCAACAAGATCAACGATGCAGAACAAAAGCTCAACTGCGGCGAATACGAGCTGCGAGAGAGCGACTGAAACTGCTCCCCGATGAGCGCGGCCACGGGGAGGCCACCCGCAACCAAGAAGAAACCAAGCGGGAAAGGCTAACGACCGCGCAGCCCGACCAGCAGACACCCGGGTGCAAGTCCCGGGCGGGCACGAGACCCCGCGCGACGAACGCGCGGGGACAAGCACAGAGGGAACAAAGATGACAAGCATCAGTGAGATCAAGGATAGGCTGGACGCAGTCGCGTTCGCCGGCCGCTCGTACCCGGGCGCGACACGCTCGGATCTTGAAAGCGCGTACCGAAAGGCACTCGAAGACATTACGGAGCACGCAGTAGGTGACCTGGAATTCCTCGTCCGGCGCCTCGGCGAGCTGCGCGCCGCGATCACCGTCGCGGCAATGGACCTCGCGGACGCCGCAGGCGACATCGCCGCGAATTATGCAGCAAACGATGAGGAAGTCGCAGAGATCAGACTCTCCATCGGCGAGCCAATGGAGAAGCTCATAGCCGTCGCGCAGGGAACGTCAGTCCAGCCCGAGGAGGGGGCCAAATGATCACCACGAAGAAGATCCGCAAGGTCCCGCCGCACGTCACGGCTTGTCCGGTCTGCCGCGCGCACCTCGCGCCGCATGGATCGAACGTACGAGTGACCGTCGACGCCGAAAGCGAAGCGACCGCGATCAACGCGGTTACGCATGCGGCGTGCGCCCGCACCGTCATCGAGTTCACCCGCGAGCGCGGTTACACGCCTGCTGAGTTGGCGGCGGTTGGCGCGTGGATCGAGGTGACGCAATGAGGCCGATCTGGACTCTCGATGAGATCCTCATCCCGTCCGCGCAGATGCTCTCGCTCAATGATCGAGGTGACCGTCGCCGCACGGCACCGACCGTGAAGAACTTGCGTACGACGGCGATGATCCGGGCGCGTGCGGCAGGCATCGGCCAGTCGGAGAGATTGCGTCTCGTCGCTTGGTTCCGCTTCCCGGACGTGAGTCGTCGCGATCCTCACAACTACATGCCGACGTTGAAGGCGATGGTCGATGGCTTTATCGACGCGGGCATCCTGCCTGATGACGATAGGCGTCACCTGCAGGGGCCTGATCCGCGGTGTGATCTGCTTGCGCCGGTGACTGCGAAGTGCCTCGGCTCGAAGATGGTCGGAATCACCTTCGAGGCATACCCATTCGAGGGTCGAGCCGGAACCATCGGCTAATCAAAGACTAGGAGCACAGAAATGGCCGGAGATACCGTCATTACCGTCATCGGTAACCTGACTGCCGACCCGGAGCTGCGTTGGACGCAGTCGGGCGTGGCGGTCGCCGATTTCACGGTGGCCTCCACCCCCCGAACCTACGACCGTAACGCCGGCGAGTGGCGCGACGGCGACACCCTCTTCATGCGCTGCTCCGTGTGGCGCGAGACCGCTGAGAACGTCGCCGAGTCGCTGCGCAAGGGCATGCGCGTCATCGTTCAGGGTCGCCTCACCCAGCGCTCGTACGACACCCCGCAGGGTGAACGTCGCACGGTCGTTGAGCTGCAGGTCGACGAAGTCGGCCCCTCCCTGCGCCGCGCACGCGCGCAGATCACCCGCGCGCAGATCACCCGCGTGCAGGCACAGGCCGCGAGCGCGCCGGGCTTCGGTGCGGGGGGTGCGTCTGGTCGGGATGCGGGCGGGTGGGCGCCGTCTGCGGCGCTTGATGCGCCGCAGCATGATCCGTGGGGCGCGCAAGCGGCTACGTCTGAGCCGCCGTTCTGATCGGTGTTTGTGGAGTAGGTAAGGGGAAAGCCGTGAATGAGCTTGAGCTGTTCGAGTACACGGGGCACGAGGTGCGTGTGCAGGTCGACGAGTCGGGTGAGCCGCTGTTCGTCCTTGCGGATCTGGCTGCGGCGCTGGGCATCGCGAACGTTGCGCAGCTACGCGCGCGCCTGTCCGATGACCTATGCCTGACATACCCCATGCGTGACCGGCTCGGGCGCACTCAGCAGGTCTGGGTTGTGACCGAGCCCGGCTTGTACGAGGTGATTATCCGGTCGGATAAGCCCGAGGCAGCGGCGTTTCGTCGCTGGGTCACCACCGAGGTGCTGCCGTCGATTCGGCGGCATGGCGTGTATGCGACCGAGTCCGCAGTCGATGCGATGCTGGCGGATCCGGAGACGATGATCCGGACGCTGACGGCCCTGCGCGATGAGCGTGCGGCGCGTGTGCGGGCGGAGGCTGTGGCGGCTGAGGCTGTGGCTGAGGTGGAGGCGCAGCGTCCGCACGCGCAGCTGGGGCGCGCGGTCGCGGCCTCGGGGGAGGCGGTGCTGCCGAGCGTGTTCGGGACGGTGTTGTCGGCGCGTGTCGAGGGCATGGGGCCGAACAGGTTTTGCAGGTGGCTCCGCGATTCGGGCTACGTGTACCGGCGCGGCGGGCAGATGGTGCCGACAGCGCGGGCGATCACGCAGGGGCTTCTTGAAGCCTCGGAGGTGCAGGTACCTGGTGGCGGCGTTCGCGTACAGACCTGGGTGCTGCCGAAAGGTCAGGAGCGGTTCGCGCGTGAGCTGCTAGCTGAACGGGCGGCGGCGTCGTGATCGAGAGGCATTGCCCCGATTGTGGCGTGCTGCTTGCGGCTGGCCACGCGCGGTGCCGTCCGTGTTTCCTGCGGTTCGAGGCCAAGTATCAGCGGTACACGGAGCGCGCCTGGATGACGCGGAATTACCCGGATTTTCGGCCTCGTGATCTGTTTCCCGAGGACTACTGGGAGCAGGTAGAGGCCAAGACGACAAGCGTGAAGGAGGTGTACTGATGGCGTGGGTGAAGATGGGTGATGACGCGGACATGTACCCGCGTCTGATGGAGGCGGCTGCGCACCCGAAGGCCGACGCTCGCACGGTGAATGAGCTGTTCGGGTTCGTCATGCGGTGCGCGGCGTACTCGGCGGCGCACCTGACTGACAGCATCATCGAGATCGGCGTCGTCTACACGTACGCGGGTGGGAATCCTGACGTCATACAGATCGCGATCGACACGGGCCTCATCGAGTGGACGGACACGCCGAAAGGTAAGAAGCCAAAGCTGCTCGAGGACCCGGATTTCGTGCATATCCGTTCGCGCGCGGACGTCGAGTGGAGCCGCCAACGTCAGCGCGATAACTCAGATCAGGCGTTGCGTCAGGCGGTGATCGCCCGTGACGGCGACCAGTGCCGCTGGTGCGGAGTCGAGGTCTACTGGCCTGGAAAGACATCGGCCCGCAAGGGCACACTCGACCATCTGAAGCCCGGGGAGGCTGGCACTGTGGACACGCTCGTCGTGGCGTGTACGCGGTGTAATTCGTCCCGAGCGGACGACCCTACAGGCTCGTGGGATCAGTCTCACGAGCTGCTGCCCGCGCCCGAGCGTCCCCGGTACGGGACGTTCACACGCGGCATGCTCGAACGTGCGGGCGTGCTGCGTGGCGCGGAGACCGCGTCCTGCGCGGTAGCTGGTGGAGAGAGTGGTGAGCGTGCGAGCGCGCACGCGGCGGATGGCGACCCGGCCTCGGGCGCACCTACGACGGGTGTGACCTCGGGCTGTGCGGACGCCTCCGTGACTGTGAGCGCGCCTGGCGGCGCGACCGTGGGTATCCCGACCCGCGCGGATTCCGGTGAGTCTGATCAGCTCACTGTCGAGTCCGGCCTCGGTGACCCCGGCGCTGCCCGCACACTCGCCACACCCGAAACCAACTACAAGCGCAAGCGCGGATTCATGCCGACTGGCGTCGGACTCGATTCGTCCAGGCCTCTGGACTCGTGTATCCCCGGGTACGGGTACGGGTACGGGTCGGGAGTTCGGGTAGGCAGTAGGGAACAGGAAGAGGGCCGGGAGCAGGTCGGGCAGGCAGCCGCCTTGTCTGCTGGCTCGAAGAAGCGCAAGCGAAGGAGAAGGAGTAGGAGATGACTGACGAGCACGAACAGGTGCTGGATCGGATTGAGGATGCGATAGGTGCTCTGGTTGCGCAGAAGCACGGGCCGGGAAGGCTGGTCGGGTCCTGGGAACTGATGATTGAGACGATTGATCCGTCGAGTCCGGACGTGACAGCCTGGATGACGGACGGGCGCGGCTCGATGCTGGCGCGGCGTGGCCTTATCGAGGTCTGCCGTGATACGTACAGGGGCGACATCGAGGATGTGGACTGACGATGAGTAGGACGATGACTGGTGAGGTGTGCCCGGTGACGGGTGAGCCGTTGCTGCCGGGTGAGTATCTGTCGCGGGGTGGGGCGGCGCGTCTGAGGGTTGCGACTCAGTCACTGCCGGGCCTCATGGCCGATCTCGCGTACATCGCGTCTCGGAAGTCGGTTCCGGAGGGTGGAGGCTCGAAGGGTCATTCGGTGTCGTCGCCGCCGCTGCGTCTTGCGCTGATGCTTGAGGTTGATGAGATGGCCTCGGCTTTGCAGACGTGGGGTGATGAGCTGATCCGTCTCGTCATGGGGCCGAAGTACAGTGTGCCTGCGAGGGATTGGCGGATGGTCGCGCAGCTGTTCGCCGCTCACGAGGACCGCGTGCGGCGTTGGCCTCTGGCGGCGCAGTGCGCCGACGAGGTCCTGTACTCGATCAAGCGTCTTGAGCACCTCGCAGCCCCGGCGCACGCGCGACTCATGTTCGTCGGCAAGTGCCCGCGTTGCAGCGCTGACCTGCTCGCCCGGGAAGGAGCCGACGAGGTGAAGTGCCGTGAGTGCTGGCAGCAGGTTGATTGCCGAACGGCCGTCGTCCTCATGATGGCCGAGGCAAAGCGTCTTGAGCTGCCGAGGCCGCGTGCGACCAGGGTCGCTGAGCTGATCGTCGGCAAGCCGATCAAGGACGCGACCGTGCGGTCGTGGTGTCAGAGAGGGAAGCTGCTGTCGGTCTCGCCGGAGGTCGGGCACCGCACCTACCGCGTCGCGGACATCGTCGGCCTCGCGTCCTGACAACGAGCCACCCCCGGGCAGTACCTCAAGCGCACCCGGGGGTGGTTCGTACCCGGGGGGAGCCTCGAAACCACCCCCGGGGGTGCTTGCAAACACCCCTGGGGGGTGGTCTATACCCGGGGGCAGTCAGAAACACCCCCTGGGGTGTTGATGCCCGGTGGGGTGCAACGGTGTATATTTCTAGTGTGGCCTTCCGCGTAAGTGGGGGGCCATTCGAGTTTGCGGCGAGGGGGTGGCGCTCATGGTGTCCTCCCGGACGGGCACGAGCCAGTACAAGCACTGGCGCAAGCGAGTGCTCGCAGCCGGGAAAGCTGCTGGCATCACGCACTGTCCGTCGTGCAGTGTTCTGCTCGATTATGTGAACACGCGGACACCGTCGTCGGCTGAGCCTGATCACATCCTTCCTCATCGTTGGGGCGGCAAAAACGTCCTCGAGAACGGCAGAGTGCTGTGCCGTCGCTGCAACCAGTCGCGCGGCGATCGCGTGAACGTTCCGAAGCGGGTCGTTCGGCCTGCTTCGATTGACGTTGATTGGTAAAAACGCCCTGTTTGTGGCGTGATTTCAACGAAAATGGGGGCGCCTCCCCCTCCCTCCCCGGGCGCTCACTCCCAAGGAGATATAGCGCCATACCCCCCCGCTTTCAGGCGGGTTGAGCTGGAAAAACGCTGACCGACCGTGTTTGTTTCGCACGCGGCCGCAGGGGGTGTCTGGTGGGGTACTGGCGCTCGCGGTAGGCGGTATTCGTTGATTTGTGGCGGTTTAGGGGGTGGTTGTGGTGGCGAAGAAGAAGGCGGGCGCGAAGAAGGCGGATGCGTTCGATGAGCTGGATGCTCGCAAGAAGCTGCTCGATCTGACCCTCACGTCACTCGAGTACGCCGAATTCGACAAGCGCGCGCCCCTGATTCGTGAGGCGCGCGCGTTGATTTCTGAGATTTCAGGGACCTCGGGGGCTGCGGTCCCCGAGTCGGTGAAGGGAGAGGGGGGCCAGGTTGTCGATTTCCAGCAGAGATTGGCAAAGCATCGAGCAGGCTCCCCGGCTGCGGGTCGCCGTTGAGCGTCGCGCCAAGTCCTTCGGCGATCTCGCGGGTGAATTCGCGGCATCGTTTGGGCTGATGCCCGACGCTTGGCAGCAGCTCGTACTTGACGACTGGCTCGCCGCCTCGGCTAAAGACGAGTGGAAGCACCCCGTCGCCGGCCTGTCCGTCCCGCGCCAGAACGGCAAGAACGCGTTGCTCGAGATGCGTGAGCTCTTCGGCATGGTCCTGCTCGGTGAGACGGTGATTCACTCGGCGCACGAGGTCAAGTCCGCGCAGGCGCATTACCGCAGGTTCAAGGAGTTTTTCGGGAAGAAGGCAGATGACGAGGCCGCTCGTTACCCTGAGCTAAACGCGATGGTCGAGCAGGTCAGGAACGTCAACGGGCAGGAAGCGATCATCCTCAAGAATGATCCGTCTCGTGGCTGGCACGGTGGTTCCCTTCGGGTGATCGCTCGCTCGAAGTCATCGGGCCGTGGCTTCACGGCAGACCTGATCGTCCTCGATGAGGCGCAGGAGCTGACCGAGGATGCTCTCGAAGCGATCACCTCGACCGGCTCGGCCGGTCACCTCGGCAACTCCCAGGTCTTGTACACGGGCACGCCGCCCGGCCCGAACGCTAACGGGCAGGTGTTCGAGCGTATCCGAGATCAGGCGCTGTCTGAGCATCCCGGCGCTATGTGCTGGCATGAATGGTCGGCTGACCCTGACAAGCCGCTGCGTATGGACGACGTCAAGACCTGGGAGGCCACGAATCCCGCGCTGCTCGCAGGCCGCATGAAGCGCTCGTTCATCGAGCTTGAGCGCAAGACGCTCTCGGATGAGGGTTTCGCGCGCGAGCGCCTCGGAATGTGGCCGGCAAACGCGGGAGCATCGAGGGCCATCGACCCGACCACCTGGGACGCAACGGCAGCAGAAGCGCCGGCAGATGGTGTCCGCTCGTTCGCCGTCGCTTTCAGCGCGAACGGCAAGCGGCAGGCGCTCGCGGGCGCTCTGAAAACCGGCACCGGCCCCGACGTCCGCTTCCACGTCAACGCAATCGACACGTTCACCGGATCCACGGACGACGGCGTGAAAGCCGTCGCCGACTGGCTCGCAGCCCGAAAGGACCGGACCGCGCAGATCAACCTAGTCGGCGGCTCCGGCGCGTCGGCGCTCGCGGACGCTCTGCAGATCCGGGGCGTGCCAGCCAAGATCGTACACATTATGACGACTCGCGAATACCTCGAGTCGTGCTCGCTGTTTTTCGAGGGGCTGCGCGATGGCCGGATCACGCACCCGGCAGGCGATCCGGAAGACGCGCTCAACACGGCGGTGGCGGTGTGCGACAGGAAGATCCGCGCCCGTGATGGCGCGTGGGGATGGGAAGCCAGTATCCCCGATGGAGATGAGACCCCGCTAGAGGCCGTGTCTGCGGCTGTTCTGGCGGCTAAAACGACCCGGCGCAGGCCGGGCAAGAAAGCGAGGGCCCTGTGAGCGCCAAGAAGTTCATGCTGGCCACACCGGTGTCGTTCTCGGCTCCGGTTGTGCCGGGGCTGACGCCCGCAGAGCAGGCGGCGCTCGCGCAGCTCGTCGAGCTGTGGCGCGTCAAGCAGCCGCGCAATCGTCTGCGGCAGGCGTACCTCGACGGCGTCGTACGACCGGACAACCTGAACATCTCGGTGCCCGACGATATGGTCGACCAGCTCGGCGCGGTCATCGGATGGCCTCGCAAGGTCGTTTTCGGCCTGTCGGATCTGCTGATCTGGGACGGCGTCACCTCGTCGACGGGCAGTGATAATCCCTTCGAGATCGACGACCTGCTGGCATCGACTGGCTTCGAGCTGGAGATCGCGCAGACGATCCCGTCCTCGCTCACGCACTCGGTCGCTTTCCTGACGCTGCGTAAGGGTGTCGAGGCGGCAGGTGAGCCGCCTGTGATCATTCAGGGGCACTCTGCGGACTGGGCTGCGGGCCTCTGGGACCGCGTGCGACGCCGACTGTCCTACGGGCTGACCATCGACGACATCGACGACGCCGGCCGGCCGACACGCTTCACGCTGTACACCGCAGACTCGACCTACGTCGTCGAGCTGAACGCAGTGTCGGCGTGGCGGATCATCCACGCAGAATTGCACGGCATGGGCGCGCCCATGATGGAGGCGCTCCCGTTCGAGCCGTCTCTCGACCGGCCACTCGGGCGCTCGCGGATCTCCCGCGACGTCATGAGCATCACGCAGCGCGCAATGCGCACGGTACTGCGCGAAGAGCTGGCGACGGAGCTTTTCACGGCTCCCGGCATCCTGCTGTCGGGCGTCGATTCGGACCTGATCGACGATCTGCGATCGTGGGACTGGAAGCTGGGCACGATCAAGACGATCTCGTCCGGTGAAGAGCCGGAGGGGCCGAAGGTCACGGTCTTGCCCCAGCAGTCTGCGCAGCCATTCACGGAGCAGATGCGTGCGCTTGCGACCGAGCTGTCGGGTGTGTCGTCGCTGCCGGTCTCGTCGCTCGGCGTCATTCAGGACAACCCGTCCTCGGCGGAGGCTCTGTATGCGGCGAAGGAAGAGCTGGTCATCAAGGCGAAGAACGCGCAGCGTGTGTTCGACGCGGCCCTGAATCGTGTGTATGCGCATGCGGTGATGATGCGTGACGGGCTTGATGAGATGACGCCGGAGCTGCGGTCTCTGGCGACGCGCTGGGGTGACCCTGCACATCCGTCGATTGTTTCGCAGTCTGACGCCATCGTGAAGCAGATCAGCGCAATGCCGTGGCTCGCGCAGTCCTCGGTCGTTCTGGAAGAGCTTGGCTACTCGGGGTCGCAGATCGCGCGCCTAATGTCGGACAAGCGTCGCGCGGAAGCGTCTGGTCTCCTTGATCGACTGTCCGCGGCTGCTGCGACTGACGAGAAGTAGAGAGCATGAGGGGGCAGCGTGCATATCCACGACGTGCAGCAGCTCGCGAGGACACAGAACCGTGCGGGCGATGTCGCTGAGCGCCGCATGAGGGCGCTGTGGAAGCGCCTGCCCCTCGACGATCTCGGGACGCTTGAGGACGCCCTGTATCAGCTATATCCGCGCCTCGTGGAAGAATCCGCAGAGGTCGCGTCGTCGGCGGCGCTCGAGTGGTACGAGAAGCAGCGCGAGGCCGAGGGCGTCGCGAAGGCGTACTCCCCCGTGATGCCGACTGGCCTCGTCGATGAGAACGAAGCGGCGAAGATCGTCGGAGCGGCGATCAGGGATCTGCGCGAGGGCACAGGCCGAGCGAGAGTGCTCACGAGGCTCACTGACGGTGCTCGCAAGCTGATCTCTGACGCCGGCCGTGCGACGACGCAGCACGCAGCCGAGCGTGACCCGAAGAAGCCTCGATACGCTCGCGTGCCGACAGGCGCTGAGACATGCGCCTGGTGCATGCTGTGGGCATCTCGGGGCTTCGTCTACAAGAGCGAGGAAACTGCGCAGTTCAAGCGGTCGCATTTCAAGTGCGACTGCCAGATAGTCCCATCGTGGGACAAGCGTCCGCGCGTCCGGGGATACGACTCCAAGCGGTACGAGCGAATGTACCAGCAGGCGGTTGATGACCTCGCTGATGAAGGCGCACGCACAGACGACATCAAGACGATCACTGCGCGTATGCGAGAGCTGTTCCCAGACCAGCTCACAGACGGGCGCACTCCCCAACGGGTCTCTAGCGATGGCACTCTCCAACGTAGTGAGATTGACAAAGACAGGAGCCGGGCGCTCGCCGTCCTCCAGGAGCGTGGCCTCACGCCGGGGGCTGCGCGGAGACTCCCGCCACGCGAGATGACACAAGCCCCGAAGGATTGGCCAGATGGTCTGCCGCCACTCCGCGCAAAAGAGTGGCGTCACACACTCTACGGGCTACGCCGTTCAGGCGGGCACCTATCGGGGTATGGATGGAGGTTCGGGAGGACCGAATTCCCGGCTGATTGGACGCCCGACGACATTTTGCAGGCCGGCGCTCAAGTGCTGCGCGAACAGGGTGTCCGAGAGGGCGTCAACCTTGCATCGGCCACTGGGCGGGTCAACGGAGTCACAATTCGCGTCGCGTATCGAAATGATGCAAAAGGATATCGCGTAAAATCGATAATTCCAGTTGAAAAGTAGGTATAATACGCCTATGGAAACTGACGCGGTATCACAGTTCGTGCGCGACGCTATCGCAGCGCTCGATGCGCTGGGCGCCCGCGACGAAACAGAGTATCTGCGCATGATGCTCGAATACGACGGCCCGGATGTCGACGGAGCGGTCTCTTCGCTCGTTAAGTACGGTGCCGTCACTGGTGCATGGGTTGATCGGCTTGCAGCGATCAACGATGCAGAGGACGGGTTCTTTGATGATGAGCTCGCAGAACTACGCGAGGGCATCTCCACAACCGAGGCCCCAGCAGCGTAACCCAACACAATCACCAATCTCCCCCGTACCGAACACGGTGCGGGGTTTTGTTATGCCCGCGTCCGCAAAGGCAGCGGGAACCACGCTCTCCGAAAAGGAAGGTAAACCAATGGAAAACGCCACCGAGCAGGATCAGGAGATCAAGGACGGCGCGCAGGCGCCCGCCGAAAACTCCCCCACCGCTGATACGGCCGTCCAGGACACGGACCGCGCCGACGCCGCAGAGACCTCGCAGGAGGTCACGCAGGACGACGCCGTCGAGGACTGGAAGGCGCACGCCCGCACGTGGGAACGACGCGCCAAGGCCGACCACAAGCAGCTCGAAGCGCTCACGGAAGCGATCAACGGCAAGGACACCACCATCGAGGAACTGCGCTCTCAGGTCGCAGCCCTCGAAGCTCAGGCGCACCGAGCAAAGCTGATCGCCGCCGCCGCCTCCGAGTACGGCGTCCCCGCCGACCTCATCCACGGTGACACCGAGGACGAGATCAAGGAGATCGCGCAGCGTCTCGCCGACTGGCGAGGCACCACGGCCACGCCGGCCGTGCCCGCGCTCGCGGATTCGGGTGCTGGTGTTTTCCCGCCTCGCGCGTCGTCTCTGTCTCTTGATGAGCAGATCGCGGCGGCGCAGAGCGCTGGCGACTTCAAGTTGTCGGCGCGTCTCAAGGCGGTCAAGCTCGCTGGCCTGACCGCTGAATCCACCAACTGACACCCATCCCCTTCTCTTGACAGGAGATTCATATGCCCGGTATTACCGAGATGGCAACCACTTACAACTGCCCGAACTACGTCGGCGAGATCTTCACCGCGTCCCCGGAGGACACGCCGCTGCTGTCCTCGATTGGCGGTCTGACTGGCGGCGAGTCCGTCGAATCGACGACCTTCGGCTGGCAGGTCACGGACCTGCGCGACGCCGCCGACAACCGTCAGCGCGTCGAGGGCGCAGACGCTACCACGTTCGAGACCCGCACCCGCGCCAACGTCGAGAACGTTCTCGAAATCCACCAGGAAGCCGTCTCCATCTCGTACACGAAGATGGGCGCGCGCCGCCAGTACGGCCCGACCGGCACCGCCGTGCAGCTCGGCTCCACTACGCTGCCCGCCGACGAGCTCGCCGAGCAGTTGCAGGCGCAGATCAAGCAGATCTCGCGTGACGTCGAAAAGACGTTCATCACGGGCACCTTCGCCAAGCCGACCACGAACGCGCAGCCGCGTAAGACGCGAGGTCTGCTGCAGGCCATTACGACCAACGTCGCGACGACCACGCACAAGGCCGGCGAGCTGACCGCGAACGATGTTCTCGACCTTATCCAGAAGGTCTGGGAGAACGGCGGCGTCCAGGAGACTGAGACTCGCACGATCATCGTCAACGCCGCCCTCAAGCGAGCCCTTACCAACCTGTTCGTCAAGGACGGCTTCAAGCAGGAAGACCGCAACGTCGGCGGCGTCAACCTCAAGACGCTGGAGACCGACTTCGGTTCCTTCAACATCATGCTCAACCGGTACATGCCGGCGACGAAGCTCGCGGTCGTCTCTCTCGAACAGCTCGCACCCGCGTTCCTCGAAGTGCCCGGAAAGGGCCATTTCTTCGCTGAGCCGCTGTCCAAGACCGGCGCATCCGAGAAGGTCATGTTGTACGGCGAGATCGGCCTTAAGTACGGCAACGAGAAGGCACACGGCGTCCTGACTGTGGCGGCGGGCTGATCAAGCATGGCGAAGAAGAAGACCAGCATGGTGACGCTGCGCTGCGACGCGATCCCGACCCTGCTCATCACGACCCCGCACGTCCAGTTCGAGGACGGCATCGCGATCGTCACGGCCGCTGACGCCGAGCTCATCATCGACGTCCTCGGCGACGACTTCGGCATCACCGGCGAGGCCGGCGACCCGCAGACCGAGCTGGCACCCGAGGAAATCCCACCTGCGGCGTGAACCGCCGCACGAGGGGACACCTATCGACTGACAGCTAGGAGGGCTGAGAATGGCACCACCGGTAGACCCGATCGACGTCAAGACTACAGCATTCCAGCTCCGCTACGGCCCTAACGAGGGTTCCCAAGTCGGCCAGCAAGTCGTCGAAGCCGCCCTCACCCGCGCAACGCGCATCGTCCGCGACGAGCTCGCCGCCGACAAGATCGACCTAGCCGCCGCGCTCGCGGATGGCACGATCAGGCGTGACTCGTATGAGGATGTTGTTTGCGATATGGTGCGGTACGCGATTCGTCAGCAGGCGGATGGATTTGCGTACGGTGCGACGCAGTCGACGGTCACGGGTGGCCCGTACAGTCAGTCGTCGACGTTTAGCGCGCCGGTGGGGTCTATGAGCTTCACGCGGGTGCATCGGCGCAGGCTGGGGATCCGTCTGCCGCGGTTTGCGGCTGTACGGACGATTGGGGCGCGGCCATGATCTTTGGCGAGAGCGTTATGCTAATGGCCCGGGCGTCAGGCTCACTCGACGAGTTCGGCAATGAGCGTGCCGAATACCGGCGGGGGATCTCGGTGTACAACGTCCTGGTGGCTCCGGCCTCATCGCAGGATTTGGGGGCGGAGCGGCCGGACGGCGACGTGACAATCATGACTTTCCATTTCCCGAAAACCTATACCGGGAGCCTCAGGGGCTGTCTGATCGGGTGGAGGAGCTCTTGGTGGGAGGTCATCGGCGATCCCAGGCCGTACAGCACGGATTCGACGCCTGGTGTGTGGAATCGGCCTGTGCAGGCAAGGCTGGTGGAGGGGTGACGAGGTGAAGATCGTGGTCGACAACGCGGCTCTACGCGCGCTGACGACGCCGATGATTGAGTCCGCTGCAGAGCGGATCGCGTCGGCGGCGGGCAAAGGTTTTGAGTCGTCTGTGCAGCAGGGTAAGACGAGGCCGCACGGCGTCGTCAAGGCTGCGACGTTCAAGGCGCGCCGTGATAACGCCAGGCATAACACGCTCTTGAAGGCGCTGAATGTGGGGCGTGTATGACGTCATCGACCGCACTGCTGATCGCCTACTTGAAGCGGAAGTTTCCGGGCGTGTGGGTCTCGAATCGCGTGCCGGAGTCTCGGCCCTCGAAGTTCGTCACGGTCGAGCGAACGGGTGGGCAGCGCACGCACCTGTGGGATTCCCCGATGTTCGCGGTGCAGGCGTGGGCTGGGACGGAGGCTGAGGCGTCTGCGCTTGCTGATGAGGTCGCCGTCGCGATCTTGGACTGGCAGCGCGAATCAATCGTCGCGTACTCCGACGTCAGGTCGGTGTATGCCTTCCCGGACCCGGATGCTCGGGTGCCGAGGTTTCAACTGACGGTGAGCGCCATCTTGGCGCTCACCTGATTCTTTACTCTTGACAGGAGAGTCATATGGCAGAACAGAATTCTGCGCTTGTTACTGCGGCTAAGCCGCAGAAGGGCGGCGCGTTTTTCGCAGCTCCGCTGGGCACACCGCTCCCCGCTGATGCGACGACCGCGCTCAACACGGCGTTCGTGAAGTTGGGTTACCTCTCGGAGGATGGTTTCGAGAATCCCATCGAGACCGAGTCCAGCGACATGAAGGCGTTTGGCGGCGACGTCGTCCTCACGCAGCAGACTGGATATAAGGAGACGTTCAAGACGAAGCTCCTGCAGGCGCTCGATCCTGACGTCCTGCGTGAGGTGTTCGGGCAGGAGAACGTGACGCAGCAGGGCGGAGCGGACAAGCCGATCACGGTGCGCCACAATTCCAAGATCCTGCCCCGACGAGTGCTCGTGTTTGAGGTGCTGCTCACGGGCGGTCTCGTCAAGCGGATCGTCGTCCCGGAGGGTCAGCTCACGGAGCGCGGTTCCACCGTGTACAAGGACGGCGAGGCTGTGGGTTACGAGGTGACCTTCGCCGCGTATCCGTCCGCGAAGATTGAGGGCGACTGCGCCCGCGAGTACATCGCGAAGGCTGCGTCCTGATCGACCTCACAGTCGTGGAGAGGGGCGGAGCCTGCCTGACCACCATCCCCGGGGCGCAGGCAGGG
>ERZ773074.160-NODE-160-length-31415-cov-34.619292_pt1 | contig 31415 bp, 29 predicted proteins | sample MGYA00580615_ERZ773074 | MGnify/ENA primary metagenome ERZ773074 (study PRJEB29015, sample SAMEA2738126) | human oral metagenome | biome: human oral; feature: human-associated habitat; material: saliva | place: China | collected 2160 ...
GGATACCATAATAACTATAGACGGAAGAAAGTTTGCATTTGATCCTTGGGGTGGAATGTTAAAAGGTAAATTTAACATTAATGGCAAACCATATTTTACAAATGCTTATGGCGCGATTATAACCAGACTAAATGGCATAGATGTTTCTAATTGGCAGGGGAATATTGATTGGAATAGGATTGCAAATTCAGAAATAGATTTTGCAATAATCAAAGCAGGTTATCGCGGAAAGATGAATGGAACTCTTGCAAAGGATTCAAAGTTTGATCAAAACGTTAAAGGTGCACTTGCAGCAGGACTTTCAGTTGGAGCATATGTTTTTTCAGAGGCTATGAATTATTCAGAAGGAGCAGAGGAAGCAAGGTATTTAGTATCGCTTGTCAAGAATTACAATATACAGTTACCTCTAGTAATAGATACCGAAAATCAAGGAGGAAGGTCAAGCAACATATCTGTAAGAGATAGGACAGAAGCGATGAGAGGATTCTGTGAGACAATTCAGTTATTAGGATATACTCCAATGATTTATGCGAGTACAAGCTGGCTCAACAACAATCTAGATATGAGCAAATTAAATAACTATAAAGTTTGGGTTGCTCAGTACTATGATAGAGTTACATACAAGGGAAACTACGAGTTTTGGCAGTATACAAGTAAGGGTAGAGTTGATGGAATAAGCGGCAATGTAGATATGAATTACTGGTATAACACAAAGGAATAAGTTCATAATATGATGGGAGGTGACTGTTCGCCTTCCTTTTTAGTTGGAATATAGATTATTCATGTCGATAAAGCAGCTTGTGAATACAAAAGAACTTTTAGGAGGAGTAATTTTGAAGAGAAAAGTATATCACTTTATAGATGAATGGGTGACAGGTGAAAATATAAGCGCAGTTCTATTGTTAATTATATTAATAATATGTGTGAGAATTACAGATAACATCGACAAACTAAAACCTACAGATCTTATTGATTTTTCGTTAATTATATCGTTCATAATTTTATTTATATCTAAGGTGTTTTCGAATGTAATATTAAAAAAAATTAGAAGAGTATGTGAAGATGCTGCTAAACTTAGCACTGATTATAAAGATTTAACAGAAAAATATAAATTGTCAAAATTGATAACTACAAAGTTAATAAATATAAGTAATGATTATGATAAAAAGGAGAACAACAATTGTAAATCAATTAGTTCTGATGAAAACGATATTGATAATGACTGTGAATATTTACCAGTTGAGTTTATATGTGCAAGAAAGAAATCAGAAGAGGCATATGATATACACTTTACAAACTCATTGATTCATTATCAATTACCCGAACAGATTGCAAATATATCGGCATACTTATTCAAAGCCCATAGAGAATCAGACATACATAATAGTAGGTGTTTTAGGCTAGAGAAAATAAGTAAAATAGATAATGAAATAAATATGCACATATCTATAACGAGCTATTATGATTCGCTTCTTACTAACCGAGTAATGGACTTTATATGGCCAGATGGGAGAAGTAATAGGGAGGTATATGAGCCAGGCCCATATATATCTTCCTTAGAGGATTCGAAGATGTCAAACCATATTGGAATAAATGGTATTATAGAAACAAAAGATGAGAAATTCATCTTTGTTAAACAATCTGGAAAAAACTCAATTGGTAAAAACACAATTGGGACAAGCATTGGTACTACGTTAAAAGCAGAATATATATTAAAGAGAGATGGCTCACTTGTTGAGGATGCAGTTGTGAAAGCAATTCAAAGGGAAATAAAAGAAGAGCTTGAAGTAAAAGATATAGAAATAAAAAAAGAAAATATTGTTGCTATCTATAGAGACCTAGTAGAAGGTGGAAAACCACAAATATTATTTTATAAAAAACTTGAAAAAGAATATGAATTCAAAGTGGAAAAACCAGATGAGAGGCTGATATTTATAAAGAGAGATACAGTTATGGAGAGTGAATTTAAAGTAGATAAAATAATCATGAATAAAAGACCTTATTCGATGATGCCATCTGTAGTAGCAAGCATTGTTTTAATAAAATATCATTTGGATGATACAACTCCTTTTCCTTTACAAAATACTAATCGGTATAAACTTACCGAAAATATAGAATAAACTCTAAAGAGCTTTCTATTTTCTCAAATAACACCTTGAGGTTACCTGATGTTAATGAAGCGTCGGGTATTTTATATTTGGTACAACCCGATGTTAATATCTTACATACGAGATAATGAATATAAGCTATTTGGGTGCGCGTTGAAGATTAGACGAAAACTATTCAGGATTAGAACAAGGCTATTGCCCAAATATTAGTACAAAAGATAAGATAGTTTTTGGTGAATAATTCATATTGTCTAGAAGATTTAAAGCACTATTGTTATGTAATACTCAACGATATAATTCGCTAAACATGAAGTAGTTTGATTAATAGTAAAATTAATTTTAATGATATATAATGTTTAACCCAAAACCAACCCGGAGGAAACATGCTTTACGACATAGTCATAATAGGTGCAGGAGTCACTGGCTCGATGCTCGCCAGAGAGCTTTCGAGATACGAGCTCAAAGTAGCGGTCCTAGACAAGGAAAATGATATCGCGAATGGCGCAACGATGGCGAATTCTGCGATAGTGCACACAGGATACGATCCTGAAGATGGTACGCTCAAGGCTGAGCTCAATGTAAAGGGGGCTCGCAAGTATCCTAAGATATGCGAGGATTTGCACTGCCATATCAAGAATACAGGAGCGTTCGTAGTTGCATGTGGTCAGGAAGAGGAGAAACTTCTAGATGTACTGGCTGAAAGGGCAGTCTGTAGGGAGATCCCTCATGAATTTCTGAGTGGAGATGATGCGCATGCTGTAGAGCCAAATCTCAGCGACAACATAACCAAGGTGCTGTCATTTCCGACGACCTCAGTGATATATCCATGGGAGGTTGCCATAGCCTCATTGCAGGTTGCTGTAAACAATGGCGTAGATTTATTCCTAAACCACGAAGTGAGCACCATAGATAAGAATGACGATGACTACGTGATCAAAGCAGGCGGCGAGACATTCAATGCCAAGGTTGTTCTAAATGCTTCTGGAATAGGCGCTTCGGAGATCTGCCATATGGTGACAGAATGTGCAGGATTCGAGATAACTCCAAGGCGAGGCGAATACTATGTCATCAGTAACGACGAACATATAGTAAATAACATCATATTCCCAGTTCCAACTGCCAAGGGCAAGGGAGTACTCGCAATTCCGACGGTTTACGGGAATACGCTCATCGGTCCTAATAGCGAGGAATTAGAAGACAACATCACGACGGCAACTAGCACAGGTGGGGCAAGATACTTGCGCGAAAATATCGCCAAGATACTTAAGACAGTTCCGCTGCATAAGTCTATAAGGACATTTGCAGGGCTGAGGCCGAGTTCGACATCAAAGGATTTTATAATAGGCCCCTTAGATGATGAGAATCCAAACTTCATCAACATCGCTTCCATCGAGTCGCCCGGGTTAGCCAGTGCGCCGGCGATTGCGGACTATGTGATAGAGAATTTTATAGCGGATAGATTCTGCCTTAGAGAAAATCCAGATGCTGCGATGACAAGGGATAAGCCGATTGTCGTCTCGGAGCTAGCTGAAGAGGAGCGTGAGAAACTCGTGCGTGAAAATTCTCAGTATGCAAATATAGTTTGCAGGTGTGAGACCATATCCGAGGGAGAGATAGTTTCCGCAATACATGAAGTCTGTGGAGCCAGAAGTGTCAAGGGGATAAAGAAACGAGTTCGTCCAGGGATGGGTAAGTGTCAGGGAGGTTTCTGCGAACCTAAGGTCGTGGAAATCCTGGCGAGAGAATTAAACTGCTCACCTATCGATATCGTTCAAGATGGGCAGTATTCAAAGATTTTAGAGAGGGAGAATCGCTAAGATGAGACATTGTCAGGCAGTGGTAATAGGTGGTGGCTGCGGTGGTCTAGCAGCTGCTGCGAAGCTTAAGCACGAAGGGCTATCGGATGTCGTTTTAATCGAGCGTGATATCGAGCTTGGCGGAGTGCTCAATCAGTGCATACATAATGGGTTCGGGCTTACAACCTTCAAAGAGCAGCTTAGCGGACCAGCGTTTGCAGAGAGATATGAGCGAGAGGCGGTAGATATAGGTGTAGAAATCAAGCTAGGCACAATGGTTACACACATGAGTGGCGACCGTGTCATCGAGTATGTGAGCAAGGAAGAGGGATATCAGGAGCTTCAAGCAGATATCATCGTCCTTGCCGTTGGATGCTACGAGAGAAGCCGCGGTGCTCTTGGAATCCCTGGCGAGCGTCCGGCTGGAGTCTACACAGCGGGGCAGGCTCAGAGATATCTTAATATCGATGGCTACATGGTCGGAAAGCGGGTGTTCATACTTGGTTCAGGAGATATCGGACTCATAATGGCACGTCGCATGAGCCTAGAGGGAGCTGAAGTGCTCGGTGTTGCGGAGCTTATGCCGTACAGCAATGGGCTACCTCGTAACATGAAGCAGTGCCTCGACGACTTTGGGATTCCTCTATATCTATCCCATACTGTAACTAACATATATGGACGTGATAGGCTCGAACGCATTGAGCTCACCAAGGTAGATGATAAGAGACAGCCGATTAAGGGAAGCGAGATGTATTTCGACGTAGATACACTGCTCCTAAGCGTTGGACTGATTCCTGAAAACACTCTAGCTGAAGAGGCTGGAATTGAAATGGATCCGAGCATCCGTGGACCAATTGTCGACGAGAATTATATGACATCGGTTCCGGGAATATTCGCATGCGGAAACGGACTTCACGTGCATGACCTAGCAGACTTCGTTACGAAGCAGGCCGGTGAGGCGGCGGTAGGGGCTGCTAGATACTATGAAGCGCTAAAACAGAGAATAAAGGAAGCTCATGATGGTGATGAAGCTGAGACCTTCGGGTTATCTCCAGATGATGACAAGGAATCTTTAGCCAGTAATTCGTACTGTGAAGCTCACGCTGGAAATATGGTGAGCTACGTAGTTCCTGCGAAACTACACAAAAAGAGCCTGCCAAAGGCTGTGACACTTTACTTCCGCGTCCGGAAACCAATGAACGATGTCACGATAGAGATCTCGAAGGGTGATAAGCTGATGCGCTCCATCCACAAGGATGTGGTTATACCATCTGAGATGGAGCAGGTGGTAATAGCTGGTAAACACCTTGAAGAAGCCGATGGGGATCTCACGGTTCAGATAAAGGAGAATTAAGATGAGAGATGCAGAATTGATTTGCGTAAATTGTCCGAAAGGCTGCAGAGTTACTGTGCATCTCGAAGGTGATAAAATTATAGAAATTGAAGGGTACAGCTGCAAAGAAGGTCTTAGCTATGCAGAGCAGGAGATAACTCGCCCGATGAGGATTCTGACTTCGACGGTAAGAATCGACGGGGCGGTCAACCGCGTGCTGCCGGTAATTACCGAAAGCGAGATTCCTCTGGACATTTGGCGCGAGGCGATGAGAGAAATCAAGAAACTTAGATTGACAGCTCCTGTGGAGATAAATGATGTGATTGTTAGCGACTTTATGGGTACAGGCGTGAATCTGATTGCGAGTAGGAGTATGAGGTAAGCTTCTGTTGTCCTATCCATACCCAGATGGTATAATTATCAGTAAATACGGGGTAAGCAATCGCGCATACCCGGGTATTTGAGAAGAGAGATATTTTATGAAAAAAAATAAAATCGGCAGTATTCTCGTAGCGGTTGCGATAATAGGTATAGTCATCGGGATTATCTTGATTTATTTCATCGGTTTCGAAATTATTCCCGGGGTACCGCTTGGCGTAAGAATAGTTGTAGCACTTATCTGTGCTGGCTTCATATACGGGGTGCTGCACATCTTGATCGAGAGAATCCGCGAGATTCAGAAAGGGGAAGACGATGATCTTAGTAACTACTAACGAAATCGAAGGCAGAAAAGTTCAGACTATCGGACTTGTAAAGGGAAGCACAATTCAGACAGTTAATGCTATCAGAGACTTTGGAGCTGGACTCAAGACTCTTGTTGGCGGAGAGCTCGTTAAGTATAACGAGATGATGAACAACGCAAGAGCTCTTGCGACTAAGAGAATGGTTGATGAGGCTGAGAGCGTTGGCGCTGACGCAGTAGTTGCTATTCGCTATTCATCCGCATCCATAATGCAGAGCGCTGCAGAGGTTATGGCATACGGAACAGCTGTTAAGTTCGTTGACTAATCTTAGATGACTTGGGTGCAATCCAAAGTACTATAATTAATTGAATTTTGCCGGGCTAGAGACACCTCCGTTCAGATGAACACGTGTAGGGCCCGGTTTTCATTTGTTTTTGATTTATATACACGTTACTTCCTTGCATATATCACCTATGAGGGATATTATTATACCTATGCTTAAGGTTATTAAATGGATATTTAAGTTAATATTGATAGCTGTAGTCATAATCGTGGGAATCAATCTATTTGTTAAGTTCGAAGGAGAGCGAAGCCTTCGCAGCTTAGATCAGATTCGTGGGCAATCGTACGACTGCATCATCGTGCTGGGCGCAGGGGTGTACGGCAATGGTGAGCCTACTAAGATTCTTAAGGACAGACTTGACCGTGGGATAGAGTTATATAATGCAGGGGTGGCACCTAAGCTGCTATTGTCTGGGGATAACGGCAAGACCAATTACGACGAGGTGAAGGTCATGAAGAACTACTGCTTGAAGCACGGTGTTCCAGCGCAAGACATATTCCTCGACCACGCAGGTTTCTCTACGTATGAATCGATGTATCGCGCAAGGGATATATTCGGTGTAAAGTCAGCAGTAGTGGTTACACAGCATTATCACGAGGGTAGATCGCTGTATACAGCAAAGCGGCTTGGCATCAAAGCTGTAGGGGTAAGTGCGGCCGAGAAGCAGTATGATGGAGATGAGGCTCGTGCAATTAGGGAGTTCCTATCTAGAGAGAAAGCTTTTGTGCAGTGCCTTGTTAAACCAGAACCGACGTTCCTCGGAGACAAGATAGATATTACAGGCGATGGGCAGGTAAGCTGGTAAATTGATACTGGTCAAAAAATATAAGATTAATTTAGTGAATTTTGCGCTGGGGTAGAAACTCTGGCGCCTTTTTATATACGTGAGGAGGACTCCTTAAAATGCATACAAGTATTTATATAAGTGCATCATGAATTGTTGACAAAATAATTTAGCGCAATATAATTGTACATGTAAGGGGAGCCTAAAAAAGGGAATTAGACTAGAGGATTAACGTAGTAACGAGGATGTCACGTGAAAATGGCATGTGGATTTTAAAGGGCTTTTCAAAGGTCATAACAGGGGGTAATGGATATGGGATTTTATGATTATTCAGTTCCAGCTACAGACGGAAGCGAAGTATCAATGAAAGATTACGAGGGGAAAGTTGTCCTCGTTGTCAATACAGCAACAGGTTGCGGCTTCACGCCTCAGTACGAACCGATTGAAGAGATGTATGAAAAGTACCACGACAAGGGATTTGAAGTGCTAGATATTCCTTGCAATCAGTTTGCGGGGCAGACTCCTGGGACTGACGAGGAGATACATGATTTCTGCACTCTGCAGTACAACACGAAGTTCCCTCAGATGAAGAAGTCTGATGTTAACGGTGAGAATCAGCTAGCACTATATAAATTTCTCAAGGAAGAGAAGGGCTTTGAGGGCTTTGGTAAGGGCCTCAAGGCGACAGGACTTTCGCTAGTGGTTAAGAAGATGGACAATGACTATAAGAATAATCCTGATATCAAGTGGAATTTCACCAAATTCGTAGTTGATAGAAACGGCGATGTAGTTGCTAGATTTGAGCCTACTGCGAAGATGGAGGAAGTGGAGAAGTGCGTAGCTTCTCTCATTTAAATCAGTCGTTCCAAGCCTACGGGCTGTAACATCCTTAATAATAAATATACTGCAATGGAGAAAGCGTGGCTGATGCTACGTTTTTTCTTTTGCGGCAATACGATAGACGAAGCAGTAATTTTAAAGACTAAACAAGTCTAATGTACTATTTTGCGTTTCTGCACTAGAATGTTTTGCTCTCAAAATGGTATAATGAATCGTAGATTGAATGGATACCCGTTCAGTCGTTTTTATTTATTGGGATAAGAAAAGGGGGGACAATGAGCACAGCTGCTGAGATAAAAGAGAATAAGCTAGGTACAGCGCCGATACCGTCATTGATTATAAAATTGTCGGTTCCGCTCATGGTTTCTATGTTTGTACTATCGCTCTATAACATAGTGGATAGTATATTTGTCGCTCAGATTAATGAGAATGCTCTTACAGCCATCTCCCTATGCTTTCCAATTCAATCCATGATGATTGCCTTCGGAGTAGGTACGGCTGTAGGTATGAGTGCTCTGATGTCAAGGTACTTCGGAGCAAAGGAGTTCGATAAGGTGAATGCTACGGCACAAAATGGAATATTCCTGAGTTTCGTAACATATGCGCTGTTCGTGGTAATAGGGCTTTTCGCAAGACCTTTTATAGAGATGCAGACAAGTGATCCTGAGATAATCGAGTACGGCGTAACGTATCTCAGAATCGTATGCTGGCTATCGGTCATGGTGTTCTTGCAGGTTACAATCGAAAGGTTGCTGCAGAGTACAGGCAGGACCATATACATATTTATCACACAGAGCACCGGCGCTATTATCAATATCATCATGGATCCGATCCTTATCTTTGGATGGTTTGGCGCACCTAAGATGGGAATCGCCGGCGCTGCATATGCGACCGTTTTTGGACAGACCGTTGGTGCGTTGCTAGGCCTTTATTTTAATGTTAAGAAGAATAGGGAGGTCAAGCTGACATTTAAGGGTTTCAGACCTAGCTGGAATACAATAAGAGAAATATATGAAATCGGCGTCCCATCAATCATCATGCAGTCTGTAGGATCATTAATGGTGTTCGGCCTCAACCAGATACTCGTAAAATTTACAACCACTGCGGTTGCTGCATTTGGAGCGTACTTCAAGCTTCAGAGCTTCATCTTTATGCCGGTGTTCGGCATGAATAATGGCATAGTGCCGATTATCGCCTACAACTATGGCGCACAGAATCGCAAGAGACTAAATGAAGCCATGAGACTGGCTGCGATTTATGGCATAGTCATTATGACCGTGGGTATGTTCATTTTCTGGGCAATCCCGCATGTGCTGCTCGGCTTCTTCGCAGCATCCCCAGAGCTGATGAGGATTGGAACTGTTGAGCTTAGAGTTATCTCGCTGGTATTTCCATTTGCAGGGTACTCAATCATGCGAGGTGGAGTATTCCAGGCACTTGGCAAGAGCGTGTACAGCATGTACGTATCAATAGTGAGACAGCTAATCGTGCTACTGCCAGCGGCATATTTCCTGTCTAAGCTCGGTAACGTTGACTACGTGTGGTTCTCGTTTGTATTTGCAGAATTCTTTGGACTTAGCATGTCAATCATATATACTAGAAAGATAAAGAAGGATATAATAAGTCAGCTATAGGCGCATTTTGCATCTATCAAATGACCATATATATCTGTAACATATATATCCGTAAGAATTACGAAGTGCAGTAGCTGCACGATAAGGAGCGAATGTGGAAACTCATAGAGCACAAAACATACATGAGAATAAGAAGGCGCTTCGCGCAAGATGTAGAGAAATCGTAAAGGAGCTCTCACCTGAATATATCGAAGAAGCGAGCCATAAAATCGCAGATTTATTACTAGCAACTGATGCGTATAAGAATTCGAATACGATTTTTTGCTACATGTCGATGGGCGGCGAACCAGTGACGGATGAGATTATAGAGCGAGCTCTCGAGGATGGAAAGCGCGTTGGGATTCCGCTCTGCGTTGGACCACATGAGATGGTAGTCAAGGAATATAAGAGCGGTGATGAGCTAGCGAGAGGTGCGTTCGGGATCAGAGAGCCACTTGCTGAAGCTACTGAAATTACTGCAGATGAGTTTGATCTAGCAATAGTTCCTTGCGTGGCATGCTCGAAGGACGGACGAAGGATCGGGCATGGTGCTGGTTACTATGATAGATTTCTCAGCGTATCGGGATTTAACAAGATTGCGCTCTGCTTTGAGAAGCTACTTACAGACGATATTCCGCTAGAAGATACAGATGTGTATATGGATGGGGTTGCGACTGAGGATGTCATCTATGGTACGCGATGGCGCGGCTAAACTTGAGACAAATTAATCAAAAGCAAGTTACACCATAGACAAGAATATAGATATAAGGGGAAAAAATATGAACAAAAATAAAGTTGTACTAACCGGAGATAGACCGACCGGCAGACTGCATATAGGACACTATGTGGGATCACTTAGACAGAGACTTATCCTGCAGGAGGATTCGAGCATCGATAAGATGTTCGTTATGATTGCAGATGCACAGGCGCTTACTGATAATGCAGATAATCCAGAAAAGGTGCGCGAGAGCGTGCTTCAGGTTGCGATGGATTACCTAGCAATCGGCATAGATCCAGCGCGCACAACCATCTTTATCCAGTCACAGATTCCAACACTTCACGAGATGACTATGTATTATATGAATCTCGTTACTGTAGCTAGAGTTCAGCGTAATCCTACAGTCAAGAATGAGATTAAGATGCGTGGATTTGAGGCAAACCTGCCAGTAGGATTCTTTACATATCCTATCAGCCAGGCATCCGACATAACTGCATTCATGGGCACTATCGTGCCAGTTGGCGAGGACCAAGAGCCAATGATCGAGCAGTGCCGCGAGATAGTGCGTAAATTCAATGCTACTTACGGTGAAGTTCTAGTTGAGCCAGAGATTTACCTGCCTGATAACAAGGCGTGCCTCAGACTTCCAGGAACTGATGGCCAAGCTAAGATGAGCAAGTCGCTCGGAAATACCATCTATCTATCGGATAGCGAGCAGGAACTCAAGACTAAGGTTATGAGCATGTACACTGACCCTAACCACATCAAGGTTGAGGACCCTGGTCAGGTCGAGGGTAACACTGTGTTTACATATCTAGATGCGTTTGTACAGCCTGACTCGTTCGAGAAGTATCTACCTGAATATAAGGATTTAGATGAGCTCAAGGATCACTACAGAAGAGGAGGTCTCGGCGATGTTAAGGTTAAGAAGTTCCTTCTCAAGGTGCTAAATGAGTTCCTAGAGCCAATCAGAGAGAGACGCGCTTATTATGAGGAGCACCCAGAGGTTGTTGTAGAGATGCTTCGTAAGGGCACAGAACTAGCTAATTCTGAAGCAGAAAAGACTCTTGATAAGATGAAGAAAGCGATGCAGATAGATTACTTCAATCAGTGGAACGAAGATTACAATCTTAAGTAGGCGAAGCTTACTGCAGAAAGCCTGAAACCAGCCTCTTAGGTAAGGTTAAGTATTTGCCTTGGAATCATATATTGCGAGGCTGAAGAATTAAAAATCAGTTTCCTGAGGAATTGGGGAAATATGTGTGGCAGATTCGATGATTCGGGTCTGTCACTTTTATTTCCTACACTTCTTCATTTTATCTTCACAAAAATGCACATTACCGAGACACATTATTTTCTATTGCATGGTAAAATCTATGTAATGTTATGAAGGGATGTTCTCGAAGTGCTGTGAGCACTGCAAATGTGTGAGATTCAAAGATGATTAAGAACGTTGTAGGCATGTATTTTAGCCCATCGGGCGCGACAGCCAAGATAACCAAGAAGATTACAATTGAATTAACTGATAACATGCGTGATAGCTGCTTAGATGACCTCAGCTATTCTTTTTACGATATGCTGTGCTTAAGTGAGCGCCACGGCATCAATACATCGATTGACTGTACTGACGAGACTATCGTCGTGATGGGACTTCCTGTTATGTCTGGACGCATCCCAGAGATTTGTAAAGAGATGCTGTCTAAGGTAAATGGTAACGGAGCATACCTGATTGCACTTGTGTCTTATGGAAATAACAGTTACGGTGATGCGCTATATGAGCTGTATACGTATGCGAATGAGAGAGGCTTTAACGTGATAAGTGCAGCAGCATTTATCGCACAGCACTCGATGTTCCCTAAGGTTGCAGAGAGTAGACCAGATGCGAATGATATCAAGAAGATGATTGAGTTCAGCAGGATCAGTGCTAAGAAGCTGAAACGTTTCGTGTGCACAGATATCTCGTCTATGAGAGGAAGACTCGCACCGCTCATGATTCCTGGCTCTATTCCAAAGCGCAAGCCTATGAAATTACCGATTCACCCCACAGCGAATTCTCTATGCATAAGCTGCGGAAAGTGCAAGGAAGTATGCCCAGTTGGGGCAATAAGCACTGATGATCTCAGGAAGTCTGATCCAAAGGAATGCATCTCGTGCACATCTTGCATAAAGGCGTGTCCTCAAGATGCGCGCGGGTTCTACGGTTCGCTCGCTAGGGCGACGAGGATTGCTAGAGAAAAGCTTCATTTTAAGAGAAAAGACCCTGAGTGGTTTATATAGACGGAAGAGAGACCGAGAGTCATGATGATATGTACCCTCCTTACTGGATAACAGTAAAGGAGGGTATTTTATGTGGAAATATCGTCATAGTTGATGTGATTACTTGACATAGTAAATATTGCATATTAATATACATGTATACAATCTAGCGCAGAGGTATAAATTATTATAACGAAGCTCGTAGATTAGCGGAGGCTAGACTTAAGGGGACGGGGAACTAAAATTTGCGAGGTATAACAGATGAGTGACATCAAGATCAATAAGAAATCAAACCTACTAGAACAGGATCCTTACAATTACCAGCTTCAAGATGTTGAAGAACCTAATTTGATGCGTGAGTTTTTCGAGTACACCGAGATACCAAAGGTTTCCTTTAACTTTAGAAGAAATCCTCTCGGAATGCCTAAGGAGATATGGATTACCGATACGACATTCCGTGACGGGCAGCAATCTCGCGAACCATATACTGTTGAGCAGATTGTAGATATATATGAGATGATGTCGAGGCTATCAGGGCCTAATGGCAAGATTAGGCAGACGGAGTTTTTCGTATATAGTGATAGAGATAGACGAGCTATCGAGAAGTGCAGAGAGTTGGGTCTTGAATTTCCAGAGATTACGACATGGATTAGAGCTAAGAAAGAAGATTTTAAGCTCGTGCACGACATCGGTGTTAAGGAGACTGGTATACTCGTAAGCTGCTCAGATTACCATATATTTACGAAGCTCGGCATGAATAGAAGGCAGGCGATGGAGCACTACCTATCGGTCATTTCCGATGCGTTTGAAGCTGGGGTTATGCCAAGGTGTCACCTTGAGGACATTACGAGGGCTGACTTCTATGGTTTTGTAGTCCCTTTTGTAAAGGCTATTCAGGACCTTGCAGAGCAGGCTAATATGCCTGTTAGAATTCGTGCATGCGATACGCTTGGATACGGAATTCCTTATGGAGGAGTTGCGATGCCTAGGTCAGTTCCCGGGATAATCTATGGACTTCAGCATTACGCAGGGGTGCCGAGTGAGATGATCGAATGGCATGGGCATAACGATTTCTATAAGGCCGTTACTAATGCGGCGACTGCGTGGCTGTACGGAGCAGCGGCGGTAAATACTACGCTATTTGGCATAGGAGAGAGGACTGGAAATGTTCCTCTTGAGGCGATGGTCTTCGAGTATGCGCAGCTACGCGGTACACTGGACGGGATGGATACGACGGTTATCACTGAACTTGCCGAGTATTATGAGAAGAAAATCGGGTATCATTTGCCTGAGCAGACCCCTTTCGTCGGCAAGAATTTCAACGTTACTAAGGCTGGAATTCACGCGGATGGGCTGCTTAAGAATGAGGAAATTTACAATATATTTGATACCAAGAAATTTCTCAATAGACCACCTCTCGTTTCAATCAACCAGAACAGCGGTGTGGCTGGAGTAGCTGTATGGCTCAATGAGAAATATCATCTAGAGGGCGATCGTAAGGTAGATAAGCACAGTGAAGTGGTTCGCTATATCAAGAGCTGGATTGATAATCAATATGATAACGGCAGGGTATCTGTTATCGGAGCAGATGAGATTGATGTGCTTGTAAATAAATTCGTAACTGGAGAGTCTGAAGGAAGCTGGTAGGGGGAATAAAATGGGATATACAATAGCTGAGAAAATTATTAAAGCTCACTTGGTTAGTGGTGGGATGAAGGTGGGCGAGGAGATCGGGCTCAGGATTGACCAGACTCTGACACAGGATGCTACTGGAACAATGGCATATCTGGAGTTTGAGGCGATGGGAATTCGGCAGGTCAAGACTGAGCGTTCCGTAGCATATATAGATCACAACACTCTGCAGTCTGGATTTGAGAATGCAGATGATCATAAATATATTCAGACCGTGGCTGCAAAGCACGGTGTGTACTTCTCGAGACCTGGCAACGGCATCTGCCACCAGGTTCATTATGAGAGATTTGGTATTCCGGGCAAGACTCTGATTGGATCCGATTCGCACACTCCGACTGGCGGTGGGCTCGGAATGCTGGCGATGGGCGCTGGTGGCATGGATGTAGCCGTTGCCATGGGTGGCGGAGCTTACCACATCCCTATGCCTAGGATGATTTTCGTGGAACTGATCGGAGAGCTCCGCCCTAATGTTAGCGCCAAAGATATCATCTTGGAGGTTCTGCACATGCTGTCTGTCAAGGGAGGCGTTGGCGCTATTGTCGAATACGGCGGCGAGGGTGTAGCGACGCTCAGCGTTCCTGAGCGTGCGACTATTACCAACATGGGCGCTGAGCTAGGAGCTACTACATCGATTTTTCCTTCTGACGAGGTGACCAGGCAGTTCATGGCAGCTCAGGATAGGGAGGCTGACTGGTCTCCTCTAGCAAGCGATCCAGATGCTGAATACGCTGAGCGTTACTCTATCAATCTGAGCGAACTCGAGCCTCTAGCTGCTTGTCCAAATAGTCCTGACAATGTAAAGCCTGTGAGAGAGCTCGCAGGAATAAAGGTTGATCAGGTGGCGATTGGTTCATGTACAAACTCATCATTTGCAGACATGACCAAGACTGCATCGGTTTTAAAGGGACATAAGATTGCAGACAGTGTGAGTCTTGGAATATCGCCAGGATCAAGACAAGTGCTCTCCATGATGGCAGAGAGCGGTGCATTAACAGATATGATAGACGCGGGTGCTAGAATACTGGAGTGCGCATGTGGTCCATGTATAGGAATGGGATTCTCGCCGAACTCAAAGGGTGTTAGCCTAAGAACATTTAACAGAAACTTCCTTGGTCGTTCGGGAACTAAGGACGGACAGGTGTATCTAGTAAGTCCTGAGACAGCTGCAGCATCAGCGCTCACAGGCTTTATCACAGATCCAACGACACTTCCTCCAATCGCACAGCCGCAGCAGCCGGATAGATTCCGCATCAATGATGACGGAATCATCGCACCACTGCCAGCAGCAGAAGCCGAGGCGGCAGAGGTGCTACGCGGCCCTAACATCAAACCATTCCCAGAGACAAGTCCGCTGGATGACCATATAGAGGCTGCGGTCATACTCAAGGTTGGTGACAATATCACCACAGATCATATCATGCCAGCAGGTTCAAAGGTTTTACCTTATAGATCTAATATACCTAAGATATCTGAGTTTTGTTTTAGCGTAGTGGATGAGACATTTGCAGCTAGAGCCAAGGAGGCTGGTAAGGGATTCATAGTTGGCGGCTCTAATTATGGGCAGGGGTCATCTAGAGAGCATGCTGCGCTTGCACCGCTCTACCTCGGAATAAAGGCGGTTATAGCGAAGAGTTTTGCCAGAATTCATGCGGCAAATCTTGTGAATGCGGGAATCCTGCCGTTAATCTTCGAGAATCCAGATGACTATGATGAGATAGAACAGGGGGATGTGCTCAGACTAGATGGAGTGAGAGCAGCTCTAGAAGATGACAGAATAATTCTGCATGCTGGAGATAAGAATATTCCGCTCCGCATGGAACTTGCAGAGAGACAGAAAGAAGTGCTACTAGCAGGAGGGCTTCTTGACTATGCGGCACTTGGTAACTAGATGAATCAGCGAAGGGTACACACCTCAAAGCTAGTTAAGATTAGAAAATCGTATTATTAATACCATAAATAGTGATTTTATAATTTCGGGTAATATTATTGAGACTGTGCTAGGAAACTTGAATCGTACAGTTTGAAATTGGAGACAAGGAAATGGATAAAAAGATATATAGCTCAGAAATAGAGCGGGATATCAGAAGTGCTGTAGAGAATTTTGAAATTGTGCTGCGTGAGCAGGTGGCAAGGAATCAGCGCATGAGAGCTGAGAGAGAGGAGAAAGGTGCAGCTAACAAAACTGGTGATCCTGTTCCTAATCCGAATAGAGACAAGGTAATAATCGGAACCGCTGCCGGCGACGGCATCGGCCCGATTATCATGGCCGAAGCGGAGAGAGTGCTGGAAGCAGTCCTCCGGGACAGACTTGCAAGCGGCTCCCTAGTCCTAAAGCCAATCGAAGGCTTCACCCTCGAAAATCGCCTCGCCGCAGGCAAGACAGTCCCGGACTCCGTCATGGCAGCGATGAACGAATGTGATGTCCTGCTCAAAGGACCAACAACAACACCGAACGCTGCCATGAATACAGCCAATATCGAGAGTGCTAATGTCTACCTGCGCAAATCATTTGATCTATTTGCCAATGTCAGACCAGTTGCAATTCCAGAAGAAGGAATCGACTGGACATTTTTCCGTGAAAACACGGAAGGGGAATATGCATTAGGCAGCAAGGGCGAATATATCACGGGAGAGTTGGCGGTTGATTTCAAGGTGACGACAGACGAGGGCACAGAGAGAATCGCTCGCGCAGCATATGGATACGCGAGAGCTAACGGCAAGAAGCGAGTATCCATAGTGACTAAAGCCAATATCATGAAGAAGACTGATGGCAATTTCCTTAATATCTGCCGTGAGGTCGCTAAGGAATACCCAGAGATTGAGACGGATTCGTGGTTCATCGATATCATGGCTGCTAATCTAGTCAATAAGGAGATTAGAAACAACTTCCAAGTTTTTGTACTTCCTAACCTGTATGGTGATATAATTACTGACGAGGCAGCTCAGATTCAGGGCGGAGTCGGAACGGCTGGAAGTGCGAATATCGGCAGGAATTACGCGATATTTGAAGCAATTCACGGCAGTGCTCCACGCATGATTGAAGAAGGGCTGGGCGAATATGCCAATCCGTCAAGTCTTCTGAAGGCAGCGGTGATGATGCTCTCACATGTGGGCTATAGAGATGAATCGAAGCGGCTTGAAGATGCACTAGAAGCAGCTGATAAGGAGCTTGGACCACGAATGACAGGAATGGCAGGCGGTGCAACATGCCGCGAATACGCAGAATTAGTCATGTCGAGGTTATAATGATACAGAATTTCTGGATTTGCATAAATGCGGTAGTACCGCTGATGATATATCTGATAATCGGGATGCTCGTAAAGCGAGTAGGCCTTATAAATGATGACGAGGTGCACAGGTTCAATCGCCTCGTCTTTATTGTGCTCTTCCCACCGATGATGTTCGAGAACCTCTACGGGGCGAAGTTAAGCACAGCTTTGAACCCAAGACTTATAGTATTTGCACTTGTATTTATTTTATCCTACATAGCGCTTAGCATACCAGTGGTTCAAAAGCTAGAGAAGAAACCAGAGACACGTGGAGCGATGATACAGGCGATGTATAGAAGCAACTTCGTACTTATGGGGCTTCCAATCGCAATTAATATATGCGGTGCAGGAAATGTATCCAAGACAGCTATACTCATCACTATAATCGTTCCGACGTACAACGTGTTAGCTGTCATAATATTGGAGTATTACCGTGGTGGTCGTGCTAGCATCTCTAAAATGCTCCGCAAGATCGTCACTAACCCGATAATTCTCGGTGCCGTGGCAGCAGGCATAGTGATTTCCTTCAATATAACAGTGCCGAAATCGATAGGCAGGGTTGTCTATTCTCTATCTGAATGCACGACTCCGATGGCGATGATGCTACTAGGTGCCTCGTTCAATATCAAAAGTGTGAAGTCTGGCAGGCGTAACCTAAGTATATCAATAATTGCCAAGCTAATAGTACTCCCAGCAATTGGACTACCTATAGCGATGCTGCTCGGCTTCAGAGGTGTAGAGTTCGTGTCGCTGATAGTTATGATGGCGGCGCCTTGCTCAGTGTCATCATATACAATGGCAGAGTCTATGGGAAGCGATGGAGAGCTTGCAGGCAATGCAGTAATATTCACGACAGGGATTTCCATAATAACTATATTTGGCTGGCTATTTCTGTTCAAGAATATGGGAATGTTCTAAAATCAGGATACATAGGCAACAAGCAACATGCGGGCCGATGTATTAATTTTACACATTATTGAATAAAAAAACGAAAATATGAAATAAAATTCAAAAAAAGACGTTGACAAAAGGAAAAAGAGAGAGTATATTCATACACAAGAACTACTAAAAATACACATATAAACAGCTTTATGCACATCCAAAAAACTGATGCAATTCTCGGTAGTCAGAAAGGGCGACGATAGTATCAGCACAAACACGGATAAGTGAAAACCATAAATATGTGGATGTCAAATTAAAAGTAGCGGAATTTAGAGAAAATATTTAGAGCGAACATTATTTTAAAGAAAGAGGCAGTAAAATGAAAAAAACTATCGGAAAGATTTTGGCACTCATGATGTGCCTAATTATGGCAGGAGCACTTTCTGCGTGTGGCAGTAAGGATAAGGTGTACAAGGTATCTACAGAACCGACCTACCCTCCATTTGATACGACAAATAAGGATGGAGACATTGTGGGATTTGATATGGACCTTATGAAGGCTATTGCGAAGGATCAAGGTTTCAAGGTCGAATTCGAATCACTTGAATTTGATGCACTCATCCCTGCGCTCAAGTCTGATAGCACGGATATCGTAATCGCTGGCATGAATGTGACGCCTGAGCGTGCTAAGAAGGTGGCTTTCTCAGACCCTTATTATAAGACAGGAATCGTTTTACTTGTAAAGAAAGATAATACAAGCATAACAGGTTGGGATAACTTCACATCGGGAAGCGGGCTCAAGGTAGCAGCGCAGACTGGTACTTCTCAGGCTGATATAGCAGAGCAGCTCAAGAAGGAAGGTAAAGTTTCCAAAACAGTTATCCTAAACCAGAACACAACAGCGCTTCAGCAGCTTGGAAATGGTGATGTTGATGCAGTTCTTGTTGATAAACCTGTTGCTGTAGATATTGTTGCTTCGCAGGGAGATAAGTACAAAATAGTAGGCGATATAAAGCCTGATAGCGTTGCTGATGTTGCGATTGCAGTTAAGAGCGACAACAAGGAGCTTCTTAAGAAAATTAACAAGGGACTAAAGCATCTTAAGGAAAACGGCACCTACGACAAACTCGCTAAGAAGTGGAAGATAGAGCAGTAAAAAATATATAAACTAGAGAAGCAATAATACACCAGAAGCGAATACAGTTATGAGGAAATAGGGAAACAAAAGAGGGGTTCATAAATGAATCCCTCTTAGTTTGTGTTGATATATAAGTTCTCTAGCCGTATATGAACCATATGAATGCATAGCCGACTGTAGCTGCCGTCAGCGTAAACGGCACTCCGATTTTCATAAATTCCTTAAAGGTTACAATCTCTCCGTTCTTTCTTAAAATGCCTACTGCCGTTATATTCGCAGATGCCCCGACCGGAGTGAGGTTGCCGCCTAGCGTTGCTCCGCAGAGTAGACCGAGATATAGAAGAGTCGGATCGACACCAAGTGACGATGAAACATCTTGAAGCACAGGAAGCATAGTTGCAACATATGGGATGTTGTCGACGAAAGCCGAAATCAGAATCGAACCCCAGACGATAATCGTGTAGAGGATGAACATGTTGCTCCCGCCAGTCCTCACGATAAGGTCAGACAAATCTTTGATAACGCCTACTTCAGTGAGCCCAGCGATTACTATAAATAGTCCGAATAGTAGTAGTAGCGTCTCGATATCGGCATCCTTTAAAGCTGCAATTGTACGGTCGCCATCGCGCCTTTTTGCGTAATCGAAAATGATAGAAACGACCGCAAAGGTTATACATATAGCACCGTTAGTTATGTCTGGCTTGTTCGGGAAGAACGACACGAATATCAGCGTCGCTACTAGCCCTACCAGCATATATGTCGGAACGAGATTTTTTACTTCTGTATATTCCTCAGCTGCAACAGGCTGCCTATACTTTCTAAATAGAATCATCATAACAGGCACTGTTGCGAGAGCCCCGAGTTCTACGGCAAAGAAGATTCCTGGCTTGCCGTGGAATACGAAGAAGGATGAGAAATCCATCTTTGCATACGAAGCGAGCATCATCGAAGTGGTATCACCAACGAGTGTAGCTGCACCTTGGAGATTCGAGGAGACGGCAATCGACAGCGTCATCGGAACGGGGGATACATCGAGCTTGCGGCAGATAGCTAGCCCGACAGGAGCTACCATGAGTACAGTCGCGACATTATCTACAAATGCAGAGATAAATCCAGAGAATAGCGACATGAAGATTATAACCATCAACATGTTTTTGGATCTATCTAGGAGTATGTCGGCAAGCTTGTTGGGCATCTTAGAATCGATAAAATAGTGCACGAGAATCATCGTGCCGGATATCATCAGCAAAATGTTCCAGTTCACCGACTGAATCGCTGTACTAGCGGACATAACACCAGCTATTAAGAAAACCGCTGCTGAAGTCAGTGCGGCATGTACGCGGAACTTCTGGAAGAAGATCATCACGACGTACATGAGTATAAACATCGTAATTACTAAAATTTTCATAGGTTGAATTCTACCACAAAAGAATATGAAATTGGTGACTGTGAATGAAAATTTATAAAGAATATGAAATGAGTGACTGTAAATGAAAATTTATAAATAATATAAAAATGGGTGACTGTGAATGAAAATCTAAAATTAGTCTAAGAATAGTGCATTTGACTCAGATAATAGTGCAAATCTAGAGGTAATATAATTCGACAATTTATGGTAAAATAATTAAATAAAATAGAAAAAAAGAACAGGAAACCTCATAATGACAAAATCAATAAAAGTAAATAAGGACACCACATCTTCCATAGCAAGCGGCATTACTGGCGCATCTAGTGATATAAGACTTAGTCCATTAGCTTCTCAGGATGGTAGATCGACGATAACAGCAAATAAAAGCAGCAAAACAGCCTACGACAAGATAAGAAACGCTACTTCAAAGTTTGACGAGACAATAACTGTAGATGCACAGAATATACGTAGTCTCGGTGTGAAGTTTGATGAATTTGACCGAGATATAAGCATGCAGTTGCAGTCAAAAGCACCAAGGCTAGATAGATAATATGAAGAATTTCACAGAAGAAGAGATAAGAGGCAAACTTAGAGAGTTTGAGGGAAAGCATGATGAACTTGAGTATCTGAAGCGCAAAGTAGGTAGTGAAATCGATGATGAACACTATTTTGCAAGTGGTAATGCGCAGCTAAATGAACAAGTCAGATATGAACTTTGCAGAAACGATGATAATGAACTAATCGGTATAATCGACAATACCTGCGATTCACTTGGTATAGTGAGTATGCAGAATTCTAGTGATTATGATGAAGTAAGAAATGAAGTGCAACGTCATCACGTAAGATTGTTCGATGAAGAAGATAGGCTATATCAGCAGCTTATAATTGCGAAAGAAGCAGAAAAGCAGGATAATAGATGATTCGAAAACCTCTAGAAGACAGGTGCTAAAATTTTTAAATTCAGCATTCTTAGAAGATATGGAAAGCAGAAATCTACGAAAGGAAGTAATAGTGTGAGTGCAAGTTTTTACTTAGACCCAGCAGAAATCAAAGCCCAGTGCAGAGAGGCCATAGATAACCTGCACGAGGTATCGTCAAAGACCATAAATGTAGAGCATAAACTAGATGAATTTATCAACAATAGTGAGCTTGAGAGCAAAGCCTTCGATGCCCTAAAGCAGCAGATTGCAGACTACAAGACAGTGCTACAAAGTATTAGGTCGCTAATTAAATACAATATAGGCGAATACAAAACCCTCATGAGCAGTGTCGGTGATAAAGTCCTAGATGGTGATAAAATCCTCAAAGGACAAGAGTATGCAAGAGGTAGAATTCGTGCATATGAGGATAGGGCAAAACGTTGCCGAGAAAATGCGGTTACATACGCCGCAATCGCAGTCTATGCAGAAAATCAAAGCACAAGAGCGTCGCTATACGATCACCTAGCAGATAATCACCGAAGGATGCTTGAAATCTGGGAAGAACAAGAGCAGGCATACTACGATATAGAGAATGCTACAAAGGACCTATTCAGCACCGGAGATAGCACAGCCGAACAGATAAACGCAGCCCTGTCAGACCTTGGGAGGTCATTTAGTGCAGGCGCATTTCATCCAAACCTTGCAGCTTCGTGGCGAGCAAAGCTAAAGGAAGAGGTAAAGGAGCTGGATGTTATAAACATGTTCGGTATTAAAAGACCTAAGTCAATAGATGACAAAACTTGGGAGAAGTACCAGGAAGATGTTACAGCTAAAGTTCTTCTGCTGGAAAAACAAGGCTGGCCTATAGAAAGCGTTAAAGAGTTTGGCAAGTACTTCAAAGAGATGCTTGGAAGAAAAGGTCAATCTTCCAATATGTCTGAAGCTATCGCATCTTGCTATAGAGATACACAAATAGTCGGCACCAAAGTCTTTGATAACATGTGGTATGCCTGGAAGGCAGATGGCATATCCGCTTCCGAAAGTAAGAAGAAACTATCTGTACTGATGAAAATTACCGGCATGGATAAACTGGATGAAAAATCATCAGCTGATCAACTAAGAACAGTAGCATATAAGATAAACAAAAATATGAAGCCCGATGACAAATTCTGGGGTAGCCTAGCAGGCACTGTAGAAAAAGCATACTATCCAAGCGGCATGAAAGGGGACTTAGGAAAGCAGCTACATCTGTTCAGGTATGTAATATCTTATCAGCAGGCTAAATACATAGTGGATAACTACAAAGGGCGAACAGACGAAGAAAAGCTGATAAACTATATAGTAAAAGAGAAAATCTGGAACTGGACAGCAGAGGAGTCTACGAGGCTGCATCTTAAGTCATATAACAATGGTGAACAGTATCCGGATGGACACAGCTATGCAAATGGAGGAGTAAATCTCAAGGTTGTTACCAATGCCAGATTTCGTTCAGAATTTATAATCAATGGGGATGGTAAATTTCTTACACTCCTGGACAAAGAGGCAACCCAAGATGCAAAAGTAAACTGTTCTAGCTTCAATTATGCACGTCGTAATGATCATATCCACACCGTTTTGGATGTTAATCCTGCAAAACCAAAATATAATTATGAGCCAAAGTTTCGGAATGATGCATATTTGGTGAGAGATAATAATGGCGATATAATCAAAGGAAAAGAGTTCATATCACCAAAATACATTAACACAGAAGATGAAAAAGCTTGGGAAATGCGTAAAAAAGCTTTTAATAATGAGGTGTTATCATGGAAAAAATAAACAACAGAGGAAAAGTAAAGTTCGCTGTTGCAATGATAATTATAACTGGTTGTTTTGCAGTAGCATCAAAAGTATTAATTATAGATCCCCAATATATCGATAGAGTTAAGACTAACAAAATATATATTGGAGGTTTTGAAAAAAAATATCCTAATGAAAACGATCCGAGATTTTATATCGAATTCAAAGAGGATGGTACTTTTGTTGCAATGCAAGATGATAGCAGGGGGAATGAGGACGATTATTATGAAGATGGAACCAGTGGGTCTCCGAGTATAGAAATATATTTTGGCATATATAAAGTAAAAAAAGGTAATTATATATTAACTACAACGGATAGTGCGGGTATAAAATTTTTCGATACAGATGCTGTTAAAAAGAAAAAGATTAGTTATTATAGCCGAGGAGTATTCGAAAGTGATAAGCGTATTTCAAAGAGCCAAGGTAGAGTTGCAGAAAAAAGTGTTATTTTAACAAAAAATGGATACTATGTCCTAGGGTATATGGATAAAAATAATGGATCATATGACAGACATCGTTATTTTTGCATTCTTTACAACAAATCCGATATTAAAAAGCTCCCAAGCAGCCCGGAGGAATTCCGCAAGCAGTTCAAGATGGATAAGAAAGCGGAGCAGAAGCGTTTAGCAGAGCAAAGTCAGTAGACAATTTTCAGAAAGCTCGTATTAGAGCTTTCTGTTTTCGCATTAAGGAATGATATACTAAGTGACACTTTAAACCGCATTTTATTTAGACCCATCCGAAATCAAAGACCCATGTAGAGAGGCTATAGATAATCTTAGTGAAGTTAATTCTAAAACTATGGTTATAGAGCAAAAGTTAGACGCATTTATCAATAACAACGAATATATATACCAGATGGCCACAGTGCAGCAAATGGGGGAATAAACCTCAAAGTTGTTACCAATGCCAGATTTCGTTCAGAGTTTATAATCAATGGTGATTGTAAATTTCTCACTCTTTTAGATGAAAAGGCAACTCAAGATGCCAAGGTAAACTGTTCTAGCTTCAATTATGCACGTAGCAATGACAATGTGCATAGGGTGCTTGATGTGGAGCCAGCAAACCCAACCTATGAACCTCAGTTTAGAGAGAACTCTAAACAAGTTCTTGATAAGAATATGAATCAGATAAAAGATCGTAATGGGAATAGTGTGATATTTGAGGCTCCTAAAAAAATGGAACATAACGATGAAATTATATGGAGAAAGAGAGTAGATGATTTTGAATTGAGGTGTGGATATGGCAAGACTAGTAGAACATAAAAAGATAATTGTTGTTTTCGTAATATTGATTTCTGTAATTTCTACGATCATTGTTATTATGTTGCCAAAAAGAACTACAGAAATAAAGACCGATACCGTGTACATGAGTGGATATTATACTGAATACCCTGATAAAGATGATCCAAGATATTATATTGAATTTAAAAAAGATGGTACATATGTGCTAATGCATGATGACAGTAGAAGGAAACAAGAAGACTATTTTGAAGATGGGTACTGGAGCTATCCAGAGATTGAATACTTATCTGGTAGTTATGAGATAAAAAATGGGAATTATGTACTCACAATGATCGATTCAGCAGGTGTTGAGTTCAAAAATGCAAAGGCTGTAAAAAATAGGAAAATTAATAGATATAGTCATAAAAATTACAAAGATGGGGAAAAAATAAAATTAATGGTTATATTAACAAAAAAAGGAAACTATTTGATGGGTTACCTTGATACCACAGGTAAATCATATGATGAAGAAGATACTTATTACTGGCTGTACAACAAATCAGACATCAAGAAACTACCTAGCTCCGTAGAGGAATTCCGTAATCAGTTCAAGATGGACAAGAAAGCGGAGCAGGAGCGCCTAGCGGAAGAGGCGCGTCTAACGGGGCAAAGTCAGTAGACAATTTTCAGAAAGCTCGTATTCGAGCTTTCTGTTTTCAAATTAAGGTATTACGACATAGAGAATGCTACAAAGAACCTATTCAGCACCGGAGACAGCACAGCAGAACAGATAAACGCAGCCCTGTCAGATCTCGGTAAATCATTTAGAGCGGGCGCATTTCATCCAAACATAGCAGCTTCATGGAGAGCAAAGCTAAAGGAAGAGGCAAAGGAGCTGGATGTTATAATGTTTTACGGTATAAAGAGACCTATATCCATAGATGATGAAACATGGGAGAAATACCAGGAAGATGTTACAGCTAAAGTTCTTCTGCTGGAAAAACAGGGCTGGGCAATCGATGGAATAAAGGCTTACGCCAAATATATTAACAAGAATATAGCAGGAAAGATTCCATCCGGTAATGTGCTTGTAGAGATAGATAAGTGCAATAAACAAACTCAACTAGTTGGTAGTGAAGTCTTTAAAAAGATGTGGTATGCGTGGAAAGCAGAAGGATTATCAGCATCCGAAAGCAAGAAGAAGCTCAAGATGCTGATGAAAGTTACAGGTATGGACGGTATTGATGAGAATTCATCAGCAGAAAAATTAAGGCATATTGCAAATAAGATTGATACTAATCTTGAGCCTGACGATAAATTCTGGGGCAGCATTTCGAGCACAGTAAGAACGGCGTTCCTGCCTACCCCTGAAGGAAATCCTGTAGCACTGGCAAATATAGAAAAGAGAATACATATCGAAAATGCACTAAAAGGAAAATTAGGAAAACAAGTACATCTGTTTAGATACGTAATTTCCTATCAGCAGGCTGAATATATTTCGAACTTGTATGCAGAAGGTACTGATGAAGAAAAACTGGCAAGATATATCAGGGAACACAAAGTTGATTGGTCAGTAGAAGAGTCAGCTAGACTGCATCAAAAAGTGTATTATGATAAGGCTAGAAATAGATACATTTTTCCTGAAGGACACAGTACTGCTAATGGTGGAGTTAATCTTAAAGTTGTTACGAATGGAAAGTTTCGGTCGGAGTTTATAATTAATGGCAACGGTAAGTTTCTTACCTTATTAGACAAAGATGCTACACAAGATGCCGTGGTTAACTGCTCCAGTTTTAATTATGCAACTGCAAATGATGATTATCACCAGATGTTCGATGTAAAACCAGCACAACCTAAATATGAACCCAAATTTAGAGAAAGTGAACTGTATGTTGGGGCAGAAGGCGGTAAAGTTGATGAATCAAAAAAATTTGCAGCACCTAAAAAACTAGATTATGAAACTAAAACATTATGGGAAAAGCGCAAGGCGGATTTTAGTGAGAAAGTAAAGTTATGAAAGTAAATAATAATTATAGAAAACTTGCAATCGTGATCGTAGGCATCTTAATAATTGTTACAATATCAATTGTAATTTATATAAAAGCATTAAAGCCTAAGCCAATTACGGAGATTAAAAGAAATATAGTATATATAAGTGGATATTATAAAGAGTACCCTAATGACGACGATCCTAGATTCTATATTGAATTTAAAGATGACGGAACATATATTTTGATGTATGACGATAGCAGGCGTAGTCAGGATAGTTACTGGGAAGATGGGAGTTTAGGGGTACCAGTTATAGAGTGCTACTATGGAAAATATAAGCGTAAGAATGGCAATTATCTTATAAAACCAACAAGAGGATGTACAGTTGAATTTAAGGATACTGCATCTGTAGATAAAAACTTAATAAATTTTTATAAAGAAGAAAATTATGAGCAAGATTCTCAAGTAGTTGGGATGATAGTATGTAAGCTCAAAAATGGACAATATATGCTAGGGGCTCCAACAGAGGACAAGAAATCATATAGAAAGGATGTATATTACTACCTCCTTTATAACAAATCCGACATAAAGAAACTCCCAAGTAACCCGGAAGAATTCCGCAAGCAGTTCAAGATGGATAAGAAGGCGGAGCAGGAGCGCCTAGCGGAAGAGGCGCGTCTAACGGGGCAAAGTCAGTAGACAATTTTCAGAAAGCTCATGTTTGAGCTTTCTGTTATTCTTTAGTCGGCGCAAATTCATTCAGCCTCCAGAACATTCTCAATCCTTCTGCCCAGTGACAGGAGCACATCTACATCAGATATACTGCCTGTTGCAAAAGGGTTCCAGTTAGGGGACAGTAAACTCCCCCCTTCCCTGGCTCTGGCACGAAGTTTTATATCTTCGTAGTCAGTGAAGATATCTAGTGAGGCAGCTTTAGCGAAAAATTTAGAACTTGAGCCCTTGAATTTGCAAGAAGCTATAGTGCCCGAGAGAATCTCCGTATCGTCACACAGAATGGTAACTTCGCTTCCGTCAAGTATGACGATATAGTCTTTGACAAATCTCGATTGCATTTTTTTAGCTATATAAAAGCTGTAATTAACGCAGGCAAAAATAATCAATATGAAAAGATTTGGATGTGACCTAGTCACATCACCGAGGTTAAGGTAGAACAAAATCAGTTGTATCGCTAGGATAGGCAGCATTATTAGAGCAGGGAAAAGAAGCCCTACATAAACATCTGACTTAGCCGTCGCCGCAGAAAAAGTATATCTCTCCATGTTAGCACCTCATAAATTACAAATAACTACCCCTATCTTATACCTAATAAATAGGAGTCACCAGAAATATTTTAGCTATGCTGTAGAAATATGAGCTGAGAACCAACAAAAGAGAAGCCAGCGTATTGCTTGCTTCTCTTAATTCTTATCATCACAAATATATTCGTCCGTGCATCAACGGACCGAGGCTCTCTCTTCGATGTTCGTGTAGCGCGGGGATTATAGGGATCCTTTTGCCGGAATAATATCGATTACGAAAGCCGTAAACTCTTACCAATTTGTCGCTATGTCTATCTGCGTTGGATTACTTGTCGCAAAACCACCTGTATCGCATACGATACCAGTTCCAAGAGATGTTGGGACTAAAGAACCCTTAGGGTGAGTCTTGTAGCTAGCTGCAACCATTACATAGTTGCCTAGCATCTTAACTCCATCTGCTCTAACCCAGTAGTCAGATGATGAATATCCAAATCTACCCATAGCCGCTACAACTCTCGACATGTTGAGGTTGTAGTAGGTCTCCTTACCAGAAGGACCATTGTTGGTTCCCTTGGACTTAGAGAGAACACTTCCAGAATAAGTGTATTTTATGGAAGTAGCTGTGCGACTTGACTCGCTGTTCTTTGCTTCCTCTTCAGCTTTCTTCTTTGCCTTCTCATCCTCGACTGCCTTTATAGTATTAGTTCCAGTTGAAACTAAAGGAGCTGAATAAGAAGTGGTAGTTGCATGAATAGCAACAGTGTCAGCTACTGAATCTGTCATAGTTGGGACAGGCACATTAGCTGCATCAACAGCAACTTCAATCTCAGTGCAGTCTGGAATGTCGGATTCCTGCTTGTGCTGAGCAGTTATCTTTGCGGGGATGCCTGTACGAGCTGAATCGGACTGAGTAGCTGCAGCGACGTACTTGCTCGTAGACACTACGAAGATGAGTAGTAGACATACGAGAGACACGAGGTGCGCTATCGATCTAATCTTTGCGTAATTCATACCGTCTCCTTACGTTCGGAATAACTTATGTTGCCTATTGTACCAAATAAATACATGAAAAATCTAAAGGCTATGTGAAAATTGCAACACGGCGATTATATAAAATCAAACACATTGCCGAGCGGATTACTAGGCAAAAGGGAATGCTTCGCGCCTAGTATGTGATGCGTAGCATGACGATTTGCTTAATTTAAAATCGAATATATGATATGATTAACGATAACTAAAAGTAATTTTGTGTGGAGAGCATGCTATGAATGATATGAGAAGCACGATTAATAGTGAGGCTATAGCTAACCCGTTTGGAGCTAACTCGTTTATCGAGAAGAAAGGCTCGGATTGTGGTCGCTACTGGTACAAGGACATTCGAGAGATTACGACGCTCAAGGACCTTCTTGCTGGAAGCGTTGAAAAGTACAGTGAGAGACCTGCTTTTTGGGTAAAAGAAAAACGTGGTGGAGAATACATCCCTGTATCTTATGAGGTTCTAGGCCATGATGTCGAAGCCATTGGCACTATGCTGCTTGAGCTGGTAGATGATGAGAGACGCGTTGCGATCATTGGAGAGGGAAGCTATGAGTGGATAGCCTCCTATCTTGCGGTTATGAACGCAGGACTTGTCGTGGTTCCAATCGACAAAGAGCTCGGTGGAGAAGAGATAAAGAACCTCCTCGATGCGTCAAACTGCCATACGGTAATCTGTTCATCTGAATGTGCCCCTAAGCTCTCTAATATCATAACAATCACAGATCTTATAATCACAGAATTTTACGGCGATAGAGTATCGCTCGAGGATGAGCCAAAGACACTTCTTAGGGATGTGACTAAATTTGAAAGGGCTGGTAGGAAGGTTCACCTATGGAGAGAGCTACTAATCAAGGGCGAGGATAAGCTTGAAGGAGGAGATACTTCTTTTGCAGATACTGAAATAGATCCAGACGAAATGGCGGTAATTCTCTTCACTTCAGGGACTACAGGCACTCCTAAGGGAGTAATGCTAACCCATCGCAATATCACAGTAAATATCATGGATGTGTGCCGCGTGGCGAATATCCATCCGTGGGATAAGACGCTCTCGATACTGCCTATTCACCACACTTATGAATGCACGCTCGGAATGTTACTCGTGCTATATCGCGGGGCAAGCACTGCGTTTTGCGAGGGCATGAAATATATCGTCAAGAATATGCACGAAGCTGAGAATACGGTTGTTATAGTGGTACCGAGGGTTCTCGAGATGATTCACGGCCGAATCATGAAAACCATTAAGAAGTCGGGAAAGGAAAAGACGTTTAGGAGAGCTCTGAAGGCTAGTCGCAGCGCGCGAAAGTTCGGCGTAAATGTGAGCAGAACTCTATTTAAGCAGATTATAAATGAACTCGGTGGCAAGCTCAGACTAGTAATCACGGGAGCTGCTGCGCTGGCGCCAGATATTTGTAGGGACTTTGAAGACTTTGGGATTATGGTGCTTCAGGGGTATGGCATGACCGAATGCACACCGCTAATTACAGGCACACCTCAGAGTGCTTCTAGAACGAGGTATGATAAATCTGGATCTGTGGGAGTGCCAGTGGAGACTGGAACAGTGCGAATCATCAATCCAGATGAAAATGGCGTTGGAGAGATATTATTTAAAGGTCCAAATGTTATGCTCGGCTACTATAACCTCCCCGAGGCAACTGAGGAAGTGCTTGAGGATGGCTGGCTTAGAACTGGCGATATCGGATACTTCGATGCTGATGGCTGGCTGTTTCTGACTGGCCGCGCTAAGAATGTAATCGTAACGAATGCTGGAGAGAACATCTATCCTGAGGAAATTGAGGACTATATCAACAGACATCCGTACATATCCGATTCGATGGTATTCGCATCAGGCGAATCAGAGGATGTAGTTGCAGTACAGATTCTTCCAGATAAAGACGAGATAAAGGATGAGCTCGGAAGCGTTCCGTCAGACGATGAGCTTGAAACGCTCATAAAAGGAGTTGTCACGGAGCTCAATATGGGGCTCGCTCCGTTCAAGCGAATCCGTGAGGTCTACGTCCGCAAAGAAGATTTCGTGAGGACGACTACGCGCAAGATAAAACGACAGGATAATAAGCTGGAGGATTTGAAGTAGGGGAGAAACGAGGCGAATCTTTAAAACCATACAAAAGCCATTTTTTAGATAACACTAAAGAATGGCTTTTAAGATGTGAAAATTAAATGTTATCAAAATATGACTAAGCAAAATAAAAGCGCAACCCTATCGGGTTGCGCTTTTTGGTGCGTGATCAGGGGTTCGAACCCTGGACACCCTGATTAAGAGTCAGGT
>ERZ773074.176-NODE-176-length-29511-cov-11.702336_pt1 | contig 29511 bp, 29 predicted proteins | sample MGYA00580615_ERZ773074 | MGnify/ENA primary metagenome ERZ773074 (study PRJEB29015, sample SAMEA2738126) | human oral metagenome | biome: human oral; feature: human-associated habitat; material: saliva | place: China | collected 2160 ...
CCCCCGCCCCCAGGGCGGGGGTAAAAGCACAGCCTCGCGCAAGCGAGACCTTTTCTTACTTTGGTGCCTGAAAGATGTGTGTAGGATGAGTGCTTTCTAGGGCTGTGTGCAAAACGTAAAGAATCTTTTAGTGCAAAGTTCTTTGCACTAAAAGTGATTGGAGGTTTGTGCCCAGCCCGGTAGGGGGTCCCGCTGTCCATAAGGTAAACAGGCAAATTTTTTTTGTCTGTTTACCTTGTGGTCAGGGGGCTGGTGGTGCGTGTAAACCGGGTAGGTTTACACGCACCCTTAAAAAAGGCTTCTCGCGTAAGCGAGTCCTTATTGGGCAAAAGTTGGAGGCATAAGGGCGGCCCCAAGAAGAAAACTTCTTGGGGCCGTGTAGCCACAAAAATTTGAGTGTGCGGCTGGTTTTTAGTGTACCACTTAGTGTCTGCCTGGGGGGATTGACTCTAGTGGGGTGAATGGTTGGCCGCCGTTTAAGCGTTTTTCGCTTCGCTTAACTTTCTCAGCTAGCGCGGCTTCAACCCAGGCAGCAAATGATTGTGGGGCTTTGCTGCCGCTTTGGGTTAACTCTGTTAGCCAGGCGCGGCGGGCGGTGGCAGCCAGGTCGGCGCTTACCCTTACACCGAGTACTTTTTTGGCTGGCTTCTTCTGTCGTCCCTGGTCAGGGCTGCTAGCAATGCTTGCATTGCTAGCATTGCTGTCTTTGCTTTCATTGCTAGCGTTGCTAGCAATGCTTTCGCTACTTGGCTCTGTGGGATCAGGCTGCTTAGCTTTTAATAGTGGTTTACTAGCCTTTACTGGATTTGGCTTCACAGCAGTTTTCCTTGCAGTTCACGGGCAATAGCATCCATAGCGTTAACATATTCGCGGGCCTCATTTTTAGGTACAGGCACGCGGTTGGTGGTTGCGGTAGCCACAATTTCACGTTCAGGTAGATAATGCTCGATTAAGCAGCCGGGCAAAGCTTCCCTTAAAGCATCTCGCCAAACTGCCCTATCAAGACGATCACTACGCCAGCAGTTGAGAATAATGCCAGTTATTTCAAGGCCAGTGTTGTAGTACTGCTTAACAGCATTAATTGTGTTAACAATTTCTAGTACACCTGCGACACTAAAGGCGCGTGGCTGGGTAACAATTAAAGCTCCATCGGCTGCGGTTAAAGCCCCGATAGATAAGGGCCCTAACGCTGGTGGACAGTCAATTAAAATCCACTGATACTTATTTTCTAGGCCTTCTAAAGCGCGCCCCATCAGGCGTTCACGCCCGAGGGAAGTATCCATTTCGCGTGAGGCCAGCTTGCGTTCGCTAGGTACAAGATCGATCCCCTCCCAGCTAGTGGAAACAATCGTTTCGGCGGCAATGCCGTCAGCTTGAGCATCGTTTGCGACCGCAACGAGCGCATCATTTAGCGTTAGCGTACTTTCGTTAACCTCTACCCCTAGGGCGTCAGTGGCGTTGGCCTGAGAGTCTGCATCAACGATCAGAACGCTCTGGTTTGACCTGGCCAGTGAGGCCGCCAGGTTCAACGTGGTCGACGTTTTACCTACCCCACCCTTTTGGTTACAAATCGCTAAAACCGGCATGATTCCTCCCCAATTCTCTAAAGCTAGCAATGCTAGCATTGCTAGCTTTGTTGTCATTGCTAGCATTGCTAGCTTTGCTATCAATGCTAGCAAAGTCGGGTCTTTACCTTCGCCCCGCCTTCACAAACATTATAGTACGAAATGAACAAAATGTACACTATATTCACTATGTACTTTTTGACTGTTTTCGTTTATAATGTTTACATGAGTGAAAACAGTGTATCCGCTGGTGAGCAGCTGCTTAGCGCTCGTCAGGTAAGCGAACTTTTTCCCGGTATCGGCACCCCGGCGACAGTCAGGAGGTGGGCAAGAGAAGGCAAAATCTCGCACGTGCAATTGCCGGGGGGGAGGCGGCTTTTTCGGCGCTCTGACTTTGAACAATTGATCGCCCAGGCCCCTGATGGGGCTAAGGGCATTTAGGCTCGGGAAGGTCGCGAAAAGATGAGTGTGCGCGCGACTAATTGGGCCTGGTCTTTAGAAGAAGTCATGGGCAGCGAAGCCCTGGTGCTGCTGGCTTTAGCCGACCAAGCTAACGATGAAGGCTTTTGCTGGCCCTCACAAGAGAAACTGGCACCTAAAGCACGCCAGTCAGTTAGCACCTTGCGCCGTTCGCTGCGCAGCCTGGAAAAAATGGGCCTGCTAACCACAATTACGCGTTCGTCAACCAGGGGGCGGCGTTCAAACCTCTACCTGCTTCACATCGGAGCCAAGCCTGACTTGTCTATGAAGTCAGCTAAAGCAGTCACTTTGAGCGAGGAGGATGCCCAGGCGTGTGAAATGCTTGAGGAGGCCTCAAGCGCTGTTTTTGTTGCAAATAAAGCAACCGGTCAAATTGACCGATTGCCGCAACCGGTCACAGATGACCGATTGCAACCGGTCACAGATGACCGATTGCTATATAAAGAACCACCATTTAGAACCACCAAACCTAACCCCACCCTTCCCACACCGGCGCGCGCCCAGGCCGCTGGCGCGACGGTGGGGTTGGGTGGAAAAACTTCTACCCAAGGAACAAAGGGGGCCCGAAACGTGCTCGTAGAGGGGCCTGGCGTGCCCGTGGGCGAGGTAAAACCTCGCCCGGGCTCTCGGGTACAGGCAGGGTCTTTTAAGGGCCCTAGAACGGCTGAGGTGGGTTTGAGTGAGCAAGAGCGGGCCCTGGTTGGTGCCTGCCTGCCTGCTTGGATGTCTGCGCTGGATAAGCGCGGGGCTCACAAGGTTGCTCAGGCGCTTAAAGAACGGGTTGATGCGGGTTGGCAGCCGAGCCAAATTCGGGGCCTGCTTGACGGTAATCCACCGTCCCAGGTTATTCATATGGCTTCGCTGGTTTTAAACCGCCTGGAACGCAACGTTGATATTGATTGCGCACCGGCGCGGCTTAATGCTGAGGCTAAAAAACGGGCTAGTGAGCGGCGACAAATAATTGACCAGCGTGAGCGTGAGCGTGAAGTGCCGTTGGATGCGAAAGCGCAGGCTGCTGCTAACGCTGCTAAAGAATGGGTGGCCAAGAATTATCCGGCCCTTGGGGGTATGGATATGGCGTTAGCTGCTGTGTGCTATCAGAAAAACAGTCTTGGTGAGCAGCTTAGTGGGTTTGAGAAAAACCGTTTAGCTAAAATCGGCGTAACCCTACCAACAGTAGGGTAAACCTGAAAACAGGCAGTAAGGACGTTACGATATCTGAAAATAGCATTCTTTTCCTGTAGTGATGCTCCCTTACTAAACATTACCCCCATACTTCGCAAGTATGGGGGTAATTGAATATGCAGAATAAACATGGCACATCAACGAAGACATCATGTTAGATGGGTTAAGGCGTGGCGAGCGGTAGCAACCAAGCTGGTTCCCACCCTTACACCAAGGGCTTTTTTGGTTACTCTCTTCTGTCGTCCCTGGTCAGGGCCGCTAGCAACGCTAGCGTTGCTAGCATTGCTATCTTTGCTTGCATTGCTAGCAATGCTAGCATTTGACCCCTATCCGACCGCTTAGAATTTAAGCCTTTTATTCAAGGATAACTGCTTCAATCCTTGCACCTTCAACCTGCTTAGCTGCCTTAAGCGCCACTTGTCGCCACCAGCGTGCATTAAATTTCGAGTCAGGGTAAAGCTGAGCGAACTCCAGATCACTACGACAGACAAAAACAACAGGCTCTTCTTCACCCTTCAACTTTTCAACCAGTTCTTCAACTGCTTGTTCTGTTTCAGCCTGAAGTTTTTCTAACTCAGAAGGTACGCGGTAAGGGATAGGGTCGCGGCCTTTCTGCCAAGAACGAATGGTCCGTGGGTTAACTTTTAAGATGCCAGCTAGACCCTCATCGGTAAGACCAAGGCTTTCACGAATACAAGTTAACTCGATTCCAACCATCCGTTCTTTGAGTTCTTTAGACTCCTCTTTTTTGACCCCAACTAGCCAGTCGGCTACCTCTTTTTCATCGCGACAAACCGGCCCTAAAACATAATTCTTTGTTTTAGGGTCCATAGCCATCAAAGTAGCTGTTCTAGCTTCATCTTTAATGAAAGCTACCCTTCCACCTACACCTACAGCCTTATAATTTAACTCGTTTTTTTGCCAGAAGTTAACAATCGGGTAGTCTTGTTCAATGATAGCTGCAACTTTTTCAATATCCATCTTCACTTTTGAATCCTTTAGGTGATTGTATGGCCAGCCTAAAGTTTTAGACTGGCCACCTCACTAGTTGCCATTCTCTACCTTCAGACGGCAGAGAGGGGGCTAATCTCCTGCTTCAAGCAGAGCATCAATCTCAGCTAAACGAGCTACCAACTTTTCACGTTCAGCACGTAAAACCTGTTCAACGCTGGGTACGCCAGCAGTTTCAACTTTCTCCCACTTGATGCCTTTCTCGACTTCGAGGGCCTCAACCGGGACGTCACGCACTTCCAGGACCACCTCAGTATCATCATCGATTACTACAGGGTATTTCATAGAACCCCCACGACCCCAAAAACTGCCTTCCACGACTACGACATTAGATGCAAGTTGAACTTCCGCATCCCTGTAACGGCGCCAGCAAACTTCCCGGCCCGCAAACGAAACCGTTTTTTCGCCAGCGTTGTCGTGGTTCAAAGAAACGCGCACGGTGGCTACCTCGCCGCTAGGGTTGGTCACGTACCCAAAAACGTCGTGCAGCAAATTTTCAACCCTCTCACTGTCGCGCGAGTCGAAAGTCCAGGCCTTAACACTCCCATCCCAGCGAGCCCGCAAGCGGCGGGCACCAGCAATGAAGTCTTCGTTATAGGGAGTGACAACCGCTAACCTGCCAGCCTCATTGGTGTAAATGTTGATATCGCTCATTTGTCTACCCTCTCCCGGTTGTGTGTGCGTATAGGGCTTTTCCCTACCGCCTTACAACTAAAATTATACACCCCAGAAACAGAGCGCCCTAATTTTATATAAGTGAGGTTAGTAACATTATATGGGTTGGGTGGGTTGTGTCTTTTTCGATCGTCTTTGCACACCCCCAACCCCACCTGCCATCTTCACGCAAACATGCGGAAAAGTCTGTGTCAAAAGTGTGTGCAAAAGGCTTTGGCGCAAAAATACGTCCTCCACCGTTTTTGCTCCACCCATACCGGGCACTTTCACCCTGAGATTTCACTTTTGCGCGCAAGAAACACTTACAAGTAAGTGATCAACGAAGGGCAGGTAAAGGTTATGACAAGTAAGAACACTCGCAGGGCATTACTAGGCCTGTTTGTGGTGATGTTTGTACTACCTTTAATGATGCTGTTCGGCGTGGCCTCAACTAAAATCGAGTCTTCTGGTGGAGGCTCGGGCGGCTCCGGCAGTAGTAGGAATGTCACTGGGGTACCTAACGAGTACAAAGAGTTAGTTATAGCTGCTGGCAGCCGGTGCGCTGCTATCACCCCTTCGCTTATTGCGGCTCAGATTGAAGCTGAGTCAAACTGGAATCCCAATGCCCAATCTGATGCTGGGGCCCAAGGCATCTCACAGTTCATGCCCGACACATGGGCTAGTGTGGGTGAAGACTTCAACAAGGACGGCAAAATTAACGTCTGGGACCCGGCTGACGCAATCCCCACCCAGGGCAAATACATGTGTGACCTGGCTGCTCAAGTTGAATTTCACCTAAAAAATGGAGACATCAAAGGCAACATCGTTGAGCTAACCCTAGCCTCATACAACGCAGGCTTGGGCAACGTTCTTAACGCCGGGGGTATCCCAAACTTCCCTGAAACCATTAAATATGTTCAGCGTATTTTGGAATTTAAAGCTAAGTATGATGCTCCTGACAATGGCGGCGGTAAAGGCGACGATATTGACCCTGGTGACTACCCGCCCGAACCCCAAATCTATGAAGACCCCACACCAGGAAGTGAACATGCCGGTAAAGTGACCGCACGCACATACAGGATGATCACCACCGTGATGCAAAAATACCCTCAAATTAAAACTCCGTCTTTATATTGCTGGGATGCACACCCTGCCAACCCGACCTCTGACCACCCTATGGGTAGGGCCTGCGACATCCCCTTCTATGGATGCGATCAAGGCAATTTGGATGCCTCCAACGATCCACTGACCGGAAAAGCTGCCGGTAACGAGGCAGCCCAATGGCTGATCAGCAACGCAAAAAGCTTTGGCATCAGCTACATCATTTGGCAAGGGCGCATTTGGGAGCCAGGTAAAGGCTGGTACGCCTACGACGGCGCCGGTGGAATCTACAACCCAAACGACTGTAGCGGTGGCCACTACGATCACATACACGTGAGTGTTTTCTAACCCTCACGTTTAGCCCTGGTTTTCATTGAAATACCAGGGCTAAAATGTGTAACAAATCTCTTTTACCTGTAAAAGTGGGGTGGTGGGTGTGGCCGTGATCGGTTATGCGCGAGTTTCAACTAAAGATCAAGATTTATCCGCTCAAATCAGTGAGCTTAAAAAAGCTGGTGCCAGCCGGGTTTTTAGTGATCACGGCTTTTCTTCACGTAAAGCCCACCGGCCTGGTTGGGATGCTTGCCTAGACTACCTGCGCGAAGAAGATATTCTTGTCGTAAGATCACTAGACAGGCTAGCAGGCTCCGAAGTACTGGCTTTAGAAATTATCAGAAAACTTGCTGACCGCTCCATAAGACTTAAAAGTCTAACTGAACCATTTTTGGATATAGACACTCACTCACCTATGGGGCAAGCGATTATCTCTATAATGGCTGTATTAGCTGAACTAAGGGTTGGTGCGATCAGAGAAAACACTAGAAGGGGGTTAGCTCACGCGCGAGCTAACGGTAAAAGTGTTGGGCGCCCAAAATCTTTGACACCCCCAAAACTTGAAGCAGTTAAAGCCATGCTAAATCAAGGCATGAGTCAAAAACAAGTTGCCCAAATCATGGGGGTTAGCAGATCAACTATTTCACGCTCTTTAAATCGCTAACCATCATATCTCGCACAAACAAGCACCAAGTAGAAAAGTGGTAAGGCCAGTGATGCTAGCCTTACCACTTTTCTATTCTTTAAATATCAGCTATCCCAAAATCGGCGCCCCGTGGGTGCCAAGGTCCCTTCAAGGAAGGGTTTTGACTGATTCCCAGTTGGGATATCTGATACCTAGTATTTTATGGCCTGGAACCATTACGGTCAACAAACCGTTAGATTAGCTCAGCGTAGGATGTTTGCCCTCCCTCACGCACACTCATCGCCGCCCAAGCCACAGCCTGACGATACATACTTAACCAGGGAAGTTTTTTAGCGTAAATGCAAAGCTTTTCGTAATCTTCCTGGTCCACGTACATGGGGTAGGCTACCTCTGAGCAGTCAGACGCTTCAGCCAAGCTAATTAAGCTATCTACAACCTCTAGCAGCCTATTTTCGAACTCATCAAAAAATTTACACATAGACAGGTAATAGCGCGGTGTACGCTCCCCGCTTTCCCACTTGGAAATAATAACCTGCTTAGTGCCAAGCAGCTTGGCCAACTCCTTTTGAGACAAACCAAGCCCTTTACGCCTAACCATAATATTCAAACCTTCATGAGTAGGTGGCGATTGTGCCATTTTATCCCTTCCTTCTCTTTTAGTCTTTAGGGGCCCCACCAGCGTGGGGCCCCTAGTCTTAGCCAGCTGATTTAGTGTTTAGCAGGCTTAAAATCGCCGTCAATGGTAACTTTTACGTCTGACAGCTCAATGCTTCCGTTTAGTGACCAAACAAGATACTGACGCAAATCGCGAACGCTTGTGGCTGGCAGCCATGCAAAATAGCCATCTTTTGAGATGCGTCGAACAAATGCATCATCAAAACGACGCCAGCCGGAATCAATACTACGCACACCATAAGATTTATAATCATAAATATAAAAATTTGGTAGTTCACAGTGATCGGCCCAAGTCCACATAGGGAAAGACCCAAAAGTCTGTAGGCTGCGGATTTGCGACTCGGCTTCATAAATGTTTTTGGCGATTATCTGGCCACCAGGCCAATCAATTGTAATAGTGAAGTTTTCGATTATCGGACCATCTAGCCAAGTAAGTACAACACCTCGACGCACATCAAAAATATCAGCGTCTGTGGAGTTGTATCGTTCGCAAGCATTTTTAAACCTAAAAGCTCTGCGAATATCGCGCTTACTTGAATTGCGTAATTTCGGGTCTGCGTATATTTCTCGCCAAATCGGACTTAAATTTTCTAGCTGCTCAGCAATATCTTCTGTGGAGTAGTAAGAAGTTTCGTTAAAATACTTGCTGGTGTGGTGCCACTCGGTCGCCATTATACGGTCAGCCTTAATCAAAAATTTAACGAACCCTAACTTTTCGGTAATGCCGCCTTCACGTAACCACTTGGCAGTAATTTTTGACTTGGGCCTCATCCCTTCTTTTTCTTCGGCCCAAACAGCGTTGTTGGATTTACCTTTGCTCCAGTCGTAGCCCGCCATTGTTCTAGTCCTTCCCGGCATCCCAGGCTTGCCCTTGTAGCTTCCTGATAGTTATAATTATATGCCGCTTTGGGGGGTGTGTCTACTTTTCAAGGCTTTTAGAGCAACAAATATGGTATTAATTAGCTCACAACGCTGGTGGAGTTGATCCCCCCTTTCTACGGCCTTAAAAGGCCTTGCCTTGGGTGTGAGGTGGGGTTAGGGGTTGAAACTGGCTCCTAGAGGCCCCTAGGGGCCAAATGAAGGTAAAAAAATCCCACGTAAGTGGGTGGGCCACAAATAGTTTTGGTCAGTTACTATAACCGCCATTTACACTACACGATGGTTCATCCCCGCGTTAGCGGGGAAAACATAAACTCATGCAGCACATGGGTTCATCCCCACTTTCGTAGGGAAAACGTATTACTGACATCGAACAGTGGTTCATCCCTACTTGCGCGGGGAAAACGTGGCCTACCCACTTACGTGGGAGGGTTCTAAACCCTGGGGTTTAAAAACACTAGTAAGTGTATGTAGTTTTCGGTTGGCGAGCAAGCGCTTTCAAGGAAGTGTTTTGGGCGGTGGGTTGGTTCGCGGTTTTTAGCGGGATAGCCGATAAATCAACCCTTGGGGGGTGCGGTTCGTAAACCACACCCCCCAAACTTAGGGTTTTGATCAGTAAACGTGATCTTGAATTTCAAGGCCAGGGTCTAAAATAAACTACCGCAACTCTTGCGGCTTAACCTCCTCCATTTCAAGGTTAACCCTCAGGTAAGATTCAGCTTCGAATACGCCCTGAACGTTATGAGCGTGCTTGCCGCTACGAGCCCAAGTAACAATTTTGTTGATGTACTTGCTGATGTACGGCTCTTCCTTCTCTGGTGCATCGGAAAACCATTCTTTAAGGATCCCTTCAAGGTCAACCTCCCACGGGTCAACCTCCTCAATCCGGTTATCGCAGCACACCAGGTCAGTGATAGTCACCGTGTACTTTTTCATTTTCAACCCTTCCCGGTATTCCAGGCTTGCCCTTGTGGCTTCCTGATAGTTATAATTATATGCCGCTTTGGGTGGCGTGTCCACATCCAAAGCAATTAATTTTATGAAACCTTATATAGTGCGGGTCACATTATTTTTTGGGGTCTTTTAACCATTAAAAACCCACCTCCGCTAACGCGGGGGTGGGTTGTTTGTTTGCTTTCCCAAAATCGGCGCCCCGTGGGTGCCATAGGGGCCCTTATAAAGGGTTTTGGCTCAATTCTCAACTGGGAAAGCTGAACGTGGATTTAAGTTTACCCTTACCCCTACCTAGGTGGTAGGGGTGAGGGTAGGGTTTTTTATTCGACCTTTTCCCAGGTGATGGAGGTTTCATTTTCCAGGGCCTCTACCGGCACGTCAGAGACCTGCAAGACAACAACACTGTCATCATCGATTACGCGGGGGAAGCGGATTGAACCGCCGCGCTTAGGGAACTTGCCTTCCACTACCTCAACGTTGATAGGCAAGCTCACGTAATCGCGGCTGGATCGCCGGCAGATTTCTTCACCTGCAAAGCGAACCACCTTGCTACCAGCGTTGCGCGAGTTTAACCAGACGCGTACGGTAGCCACCTCGCCGCTAACGTTGGGGACGTAGCCGAAAACTTCACGCAGAAGTTCTTCTACGGCTTCCTGGTTGCAGTGGTCGAACAGCCAAGCACGGTTGGCGCTATCCCAGTGACCGCGCAGGCGGTGGGCACCGGCAACAAAGTCACGGTCAAAGGGGGTTGAGGTGGCCAGCTGGCCATTTTCGTTAGTGTAAACGCTGATGTCGCTCACGACTTGCACCTTTCAGGCGGTTCAGGCTTGCCCTTTTGGCTTCCTGATAGTTATAATTATATGTCGCTTTTGGTGGGGTGTCTACCCATAAGGGCTTTAGGGCAATAAAGATACTGTTAAATAGGCCACATTATTGGCGAGGTTGCCTCCCAACTTCTCCCTGGCTCCTATATGGCCTTAAAAGACCTTGCCCTAGGGTGAGGTGAGGTTAGGGGTTAAAACTGGCTCCTAGAGGCTCCCAGGGGCCAAATTCCGGGTATATCAAGTTTTTTGTGTGGATGTTTTCGCCCTTTAACCAGACATAGATTCTTGACCACTGCTATAGGTGAGGTGAAAGTCTTCCAGCTAGCGGCTTTCCCTTGTGTACCGGCGTTGGTGAGGCAAGGGCTTTGATGCAACGACAAGCTTGCTTGTTGTTGCGCCGATAGGGGGGGTGTGGGGGGCTATCGCTAGCCCCCCATTAGTTGGGATGCAAGGGTTTTTAATCCTTGCCAGGGTCCGGGACAGAGTCCCGGCGGGGTGTGGGGCAGCGCCCCACTAAGGAAGATGGCACAAAAAAAATCCCAGGTAACTGGGTAGGCCACAAATTTTTGATTGACCATTCAATTTGGTCAATACCATATAGGTTGCTGACACTTCGCAGTGGGTCATAATACACCTTAATACACCGGTCGATGTCGATCCGGGTTCATCCCCACTTGCGTAGGGAAAACGGTATCTGGTGCACCACACTGGTTCATCCCCACTTGCGTAGGGAATACAGCGTTTCTAACACTGAATAATGGGTCATCCCTGCGTGAGCGGGGAAAACGATTATCTAGCACACTACATGGGTTCATCCCCGCTTGCGCGGGGAAAACGTGACCTACCCACTTACGTGGGAGGGTTCTAAACCCGAGGGTTTAAAACGCTAGTAAGTGTATCTAGTTTTTGGTTGGTGGTCAAGGCGTTTTCGGAGTGTTTTGGTTGGTGGGTTGGTTCGCGGTTTTTAGCGGCGTAGCCGATAAAAATGCTAGCGAACCAGTAGAACAGTCTGCGCGCTAGCGCAGTCCATAGGGAGGTGAGCCCTTCCGAAAACTGGTTTTCCACAGATTCACAGAATCCACAGGCCCCACTATGGCTAGTAAACCTCTGGTATATAGTTCTGGCAGCACCTACTTTTGCCATATGGCAGTAAGGGAAAGTGGGTGCTGAGCGTACCTAAAGTACCCACCTAGCGTACCTAAAGTACCCACCCCCCTCCAAAAATCGGTTCCCTCCTTGCCAGAGTTTTCCACAGGTAAAACCGCGTGAAATCAACGAAAAGTAGGGGGCGTACCTAAAGTACCCACCCTGATTTTTCGGGTACCCGAAAACGTACCTAAAGTACCCACCCTGACGGCAGTTTTGACGGGTTTTGTCCACAATCCACCTAAAAGCGTCGTAATCATATTTCACCTAAAATGTCAATAGTGTGGGGTGAAAAAGTTGCCTACGTTTTTTGGTGACGTTAACTTGTTACAGGTCCATATGTATGGTGCTAGGCTGGGTCTTGTAAGTGGTACTCAAATGTAAAAAAGCGCGCCGCCCTGGAGCTAGCAACTCCAAAGACGGCGCTTGCGTACCAAAACCCTTGCTACGAAAGGGGGTCGGTAGCCGTGGCTATCTTACCTTACGACGGGCCCGATGCTGGGCCTGATAGTCCTGCTGTAGACCTGAAGCGGGCGATAGTGACAAATGTGGGTAGCTTTAAATCTGCCTCTAAATCTGCCGCCTGGGTAGATGAGATGATGGCGCTGCGCGAGGATGCCGAAGAGACAGACTCTATTGGGTTTTGTTCACGCATTTTTACTCAGTTGTCTTTACCATATCGTGACCCTGGAACTAATGGGGCGATTACCTGGGTCCGCCAGAACGGCCCCATGCGCTTGCAACTAAACCCGCTGTTGGATATCGATGCTGACGGCCAGGCAATCCCCGCTTTTCCCTATGGAAAATACCCTCGCCTGATTTTGCCTTGGCTTTCCACCCAAGTTGTACGGCGTGAAGCTGAGTTGGAATCGGATGGCTCCCTCACCATCGAGCTAGGCGATTCCATGCGCGACTTTTTAAAACTGCTTAACCTGCCCTACGGGGGCAAGCAGGGCAGGCTGATGCGTGAGCAAGCGCGGCGCTTGTTTGGCGCCGATATCCTCTTTAGCGAGGATAGGGGGAAAAGCCTACTGGGGGATAAACGGCAAAGGCTGTACAGAATGCCAGTGTCACAATCCTACGAACTCTGGTGGGATTATGATGAGACTGAGGGTCAGCAAGCGCTTTGGGGCAACAACGTCCGCTTATCGAACGCATTTGTGCAATCAATTCTTAGCGCGAAAATCCCTACCAATATGCGCGCCCTAAAACTCTTGTCTGAGAAGGGCGGCCCGCTCGCCATGGATATCTATATGTGGCTGAGCTACCGTCTTTTCGTGGCCCGGCGGCCAACCCTAGTGCCGTGGGAGGCGCTCCAATCCCAATTCGGCAGCCAGACGGTCAGTAAACGTAAATTCAAGCAATCGTTTAATTCTAAACTTGTCTTGATTTTACTGGTGTATCCTGAAGCGGTTTTTACTGAAACCGACAAGGGCCTAATGCTCCACCCTTCACCCTCACCCTTGGGACGTAAGCGCTTGCCGCGCCCTGAAAGGGCTGCGGCTAAATGGATGGGCAAAAAATAAACACCTAAAAACCACTTCTCCCCAACCCTTCCCTACACCTACCGCATAAACAAACGCGCTTCAAAACAGGGGGAAACCATGTTGGAGTTTGATTGGCAGTTCTGGGCTCGCCACCTGCCCGGCTTAAACTCATCTGAAGGCCTGGTGGTGCGTGAGGTAGCGTTTTTAGCAGACTGGCGCGGCGTAGCTTTAGCATCAAACGAGTACCTGACACGCTCTACAGGCTTAAGCCTAAGCAGCGTTACGCGCGCGAAAAAAGGGCTGGCAACCAAAGAAGTTTTAAAGGTCGTCCCGCGCTACTTCCCTAGTGGCCGTCAGGGCATTAGCCGCTTTGAGCTGGCCCTTAAAGCTATGCAGGAGTCTCGTCCGATCCAGGCAACCATACCCCTGCCAGGGCTGGAAGCAGATTTACCTGAGCCTGACCCTAAAAACAGGTTAGGTCAACTCATCTACCAAGCCGCTAAATCTGGGTGGAGCAAAGAACACAGTGAGCCTTTAGCTGCCTACCTGGAAAAAAATCTTAACCGGCTGCTTAAAACAGTCAGGCAAAACCTGATCCTGGGTATGACTATCCAGGAAGCAAAAATTGAAACTTTAGGCTGGGCCTGGCAGGCCATCCGCTTCAACACTCACTCAATCCTACAAGCCTATAACTCCTGGGCGCTGCTGGCAGTCATAGTTTCGCGTATGGCCCGTGAGGCCAGCGCCGAGCAAGAGATTGCTTTGGAAACCCTTCAACTTGAAAACAAAAAACCACTAGGGGCTATAGAGCAAGCCGTTAACCTGCCCGGGGCTGACCTAGACGCCCTAGAAAGCGTTTATGGCCCGCTGATTAATGACCTGGTCAAGTATGGCGTGGAAGAAACGCTTGCCTGGGCTTGCACCCTAAGGCTAGCTGACCTGGCCGTTTGCGGTGAAGACATGAGCCGCCGCCACACCATGGCAGCGAGAGACCCTAAACTCTCAGCCCTAGGTCTTAGCCCCAAAGGGGCTCGTAAATGGATGACGCTAATAAGCGGCACCCGACAGAACCCCGAGCCTTTTTCTAGCTTGTCTGGAAAAAAGTATGAGAACCTTTTAAACGAGGTTATCGGGGGAATCAAAATCTAGGACTAAAGGGGGGATGGTCATATTGACCACCCCCCTATTTTGTTCCCTAGCTCACATCTAGGGTTGGGGGGAGTCCTTTGAAAAGGTTGGGGTTTGGGGGGGTTGTTTGGAATTGTTTCCATATCCATTGGGTGATGGCTTTGATGTCGGGGGTTTGGTCTAGTTCTAGTTCGGGGGTTACAGCGCTGATGCTGACGCTGTAGGTGATTTTGAAGTGGCGTGGTGTGGTTCGCATACGTTTAGAGAGGGAGTTGATCTCTTTTAGGGCGTCTTTGTAGGTGAACTCTTGGCCTACCAGATCGTTGCCTGTGCGGGTTTTGTGCCAGATGGTGTAGGTGTGACGCACCAACAAAGTCATTTCATCTTCGTTCAATTTTTAGCCTCTAGGGTTCGCGGGCAGGGATGCGGCCGCCCTTCATGGATTAGACGCTAGCTAAGAGATTTTTGAGCGCAAAAATCTCTTAAAGGGCATGAGCACCAACCAGATCAACCCGTGGCTGACAGCCCCGCCTGTGGCAACCCCTAAAGAGGTTCCCGTACAGGTCGACTCTGCCCCGGTATGGTCACCTGGTGGCATCGACCTTGAGCAAACGCCCCTGGAGGTTACCCCCGGTTTGGTTAAAGGCTCTGGCTTGGTGTTGGTTGGTGCTCATGGGGGCGCTGGCACTTCTACCTGGGCACAACTAATGAAAACTGAAGAACTTAACTGTTTTCCTGGTGAGCCTGTCCCGGTGGTGATTGTGGCTAGGTGGAACGCTAGTGGCATTAAGGCGGCCCATGCGGCGGCTTTGCAGTGGGCTAGTGGCCTGGCTGGTGCTTGCGTTTTACGCGGGGTGCTCTGGGTGCCCGACAGCGGGGGGAAGCGACCTAAAAAGGTTAACGAGCTCTTCCTTTCTGCTTGTGGTGCTTTCCCTGCCAGCCTTTGCGCCCCCTGGGTGGAAGCTTGGCGTAGCGACCCGTTAGCCCCTGATCGAGGGGCTCAGCGTTTAGCTAGAAAAGCTCTCGCTCTTTTCTCTCTCTAGAAAACCCATAGGAAGGAACAAAATGTTCAACTTTATTAACTCCGCTTTGATCAGGCTAGACCTGCTACCCAGCCCCAAGCCTGAACTTCCCGCCGCCGCTCAAAGCTCTGTCGGCACATTCATAAACTGGACCATGGGTGCCGCAGCTGTGGTCGTCCTTTTCAGCTTAATCATTGGCGGTATTATGATCGCGGTTAGTCAGCGTCGCGGTGAACCCACTGAAAAGCTTTCTTATGTTGCGTGGCCGATCATTGGTGCAATCGTTGTCATTTCAGCTCTTGGTGTTGCTAAAGCGCTTTTCAACGTGTGATAGATCATGGAAGCACAAAAAAAGTTACGTTTAGCCCTTGTTGGTGCGCTTGTTGTTATTCTTGTGTTGGTTGGCGCCCTGGTTTGGGCGCTAACCGGCGACGAAGCAAAAGAACAGCCCGCTGCTGTCTCCAGTAAAACTAGCCGCGTGGATTTGAGTGAGCCGCGGCCTGGTAGTACTGTCCCTGCTACTAGTCAGGCTTCAATTAACCCTACTGGGAAAGTTAACACCTGGGGCTCAGTCTGTGGCCTGGCCGGGGTGGAAATGAAACCCACAAACCAGGTGAACTTACCCGCCATGCGCACCAAAGCGTTTGTTGATAGCACCTACTACTACTACAACAATCTGGTTGGCCCTGACCGCCGTATTGATGGTGATCCGCCTACCTGCTACGCCCACAGTAGTGAAGGCGCTATCCTAGCTGCCGCTAACTTACAGGTAATGCTTGGGGCTGGTAAAAAACAGGTTGAGCTGATCAAAACTCTCACCTATGAAAACGACGCTCAACAAGCAACCTTGAAGCAGGTCCAAGCAGACGGAGATTCTGCGACTGCTGTTTCGGCTAAAATTGTTGGCTACAGCATTGAGGTTATTGACGAGAACAATGTGATTGTGAATCTGGCTTTCACTAGATCTGATGAACCAGGTGATCTTTACAAGAACAGTTTTAAAATGACCTGGAGTAAAGGTGACTGGAAAGCTGTGATTCCAGCAGACGGTAAGTCTGAAGTTGAAGAGATTTCTTCTATAACAGATGCTGGCATGGTTTCATGGATTCTTTAATGGTAATTCTACCTTTAGAAGATTGCCATTGGTATCAATGGACTTGTAAGGGTAAGGAATCATTAATCCAGAGTACATACAAAAGTGTTACTTCGGCGCTGGCGGATACGTTAACCACGTTGGGGACTTTCTGGGTGAAAGTCCCCACCCCTGACGTGACCGGTAAAGGGTCAATTGTTTACTGGATGCACACCACGCTAGTGCCCGTAGTTGCCTTGGTGGCTGTAGGCTGCCTGATCGGCGCTGGTATCCAGCTAGCCTTGGCTCGTGACGGAGCAGATAAAGCCCACGAACTGGTGATGGGGATCGGGAAAATGATCGCCGTATCATTCCTGTTTATCCCTTTCGCTGGTTTAGCAAACACTATCAGCGACTCGCTAAGCATCTGGATCATTGACCAAGCCAAAAATGCGGCTAACGTTAATTTTGGGACAACAATCCTGGAGTTAACCTTGTTTAGCAAGGTAAATAGGTTTTTGGTTATGGTCATTAGTTTCATTGGTATAATCGCTAACCTGATACAAATCGGGTTCATGTATGTGCGCTCAGCCATGCTGATTTTTATCTGTGCGATAGTCCCAATCATTGGCTCTACCATGACTACAAGGACCGGCCTTAACTGGTGGAAGAAACTTTTTGGCTGGTGGATGGCGTTTTTGCTATATAAACCTATGGCCTCAATAATTTATGCAGTAGCCATAAAAGCTATGGGTAATAAACCGTTGCACGATAACATAAGTACCTTAGGCCAATTAATAATGGGTGTAATGTTATTGGTTTTCGCTACGTTTTCGTTGCCAGCCCTAATCACTTTCCTGGCCCCAGCCGTTGAAGGGGCCGCCCCGCTATCTAACGGCGTTGGTGGCAGGAAATCTAGTGGCGGTGGGCAGCAGCCCACTGGCGCAGTGCAGGTTAACTCTGCTAGCTCGGGTCCTTCAGGTGCTAGCGGCCCTAGTGGCCCAAGCGGCCCAAGCGGTTCTAATGGTTCTAACGGCGGTGGTGGTCCAAGTGGGGCGGCTGGTGTGGCCGGCTCTGGTGGTTCTGGAGGGGCAAGCGGTTCTAGCGGCTCTAACAGCGCTCCAAGTGGCGGCGGCCCTAGTGGCCCAAGCGGCTCTGGTGGTTCTGGAGGGGCGGGGCCTGCACCTACCAGCCCCGTACCTAGCGGCGGTGGGGCTATGCCCATGCCCGCCGGGGGTGCGCCCATGCCTGGCCCAGCTGCCGCTGGGGGTGGCGCAGCTAGCGGCGGTGGTGCCGCTGCTGGGGGTGGCGCGGCGGCTGGCGGCGCAGCAGCAGCCCCCCCTGTCGCGGCAGCCGTTGTTGCAACGCAGGGAGCCAAGCAAGTTTTCCAAGCCCCCAACCGGGCAATCAACGAAGTGACAAAGTAGGTAAGTGGTGGTACGCACTTATGGCGGCTGGCGCCGCCCGGTAAGCTACGGCTTTTTAAACCTGACTCTCACCCAAAGCCTCGGCTCACTAGTTGGGGTGGGTATCGTTTTCATCCTTGGCCTGAACAAAGGAATGCTGTGGGCTTGTGGGGGAGCCATCCTACTGGTGGGGTGGGGTTGGGTGATCACTACCAAGGACAAGCACCAGGTAAACCTGATAGATCGAGCGGAAGAAAAAATCGTGTTCGGCCTAAACAAAGCTAAAGGTAATACTGTTTTTCGTGGTGGCGCGCTAGCACCCACTAAAAAAACTTCTCAACGTCTGGTTCTGCCCGGAGTCCTAAGCGACTGTAAAGTCAGCCAGTACGTTGATTCTTGGAATCGCCCTTTCGCGCTTGTCGAACATCCTAACAACACTGCTGCTGTAGTGATGCGCTTAACCCCTGCTGGTTCTAACTTGGTTGATCAAGAAACGCTTGACAACCAGGTTGCCTACTGGGGGCAGTGGCTAGGTGATTTAAGCAATGAATCTGGTATCGTGGGCGCCTCAATCACGGTTGAAACTCTGCCTGATCCGGGTGGGCGTTTATACCGTGAGGTTACCTCACGGCGGGCAGCTAACTGTCCGCAAGTAGCTGGCGAGGTTATCGAAGGGGTTCTAAGCGAGTCAACCGGGTCTAACCAGGTGCGTGTGTGGGTAACCTTAACGTTTAACCTGGCTGCTTTGGGTGGACGTAAAGACAAAGAGATTGCTGGCCGTGAGATTGCTTCGCGTTTACCTGGCCTGACCCAAGGCCTGGTGGCCGCTGGTGGTGGGGCTACCCACCTAGTAACCGTTAACGAACTAGCGCGTTTAGTGCGTAGCGCGTATGACCCTGACAGTGAAGAGCTTTTCGATCAGGCACTAGCTGCCGGGCAGACGATTAACCTGGACTGGTCTCAAAGCGGCCCAGTGTTCGCGCAAGCTGATTTTTCTTCTTACCGTCATGATGGCGCGGTTAGCAGGGTTTGGACTATGACTTGCCCACCACGCGGCGCGGTTCAGTCAGCTGTTCTTTCACGCTTGCTTGAACCTAACCGTGATGTTCAACGTAAACGGGTAACGATCCTGTATCAGCCAATGGACGCGGCTAAAGCTCCTAGTGTGGTTGAAAGGGATCTTAACCATGCTAGGGCTAACGCTGCTGGCGCTCGCCCTAGTGCCCGTAGTATTAACGAGTTAGCTGCTGCTAGTGAAGTAGCTAGCGAGGAAGCTAGCGGCGCTGGTTTGGTTGATTTCGCGATGATTATCACGGCTACAACCACCCCTGATCACCTTGAAGACACCTCTGTGACAGTAAACGCGCTATCTGCCGCTAGCCGACTACTGATTCGCCCTGCTTATGGGGCTCAAGACAGCGGTTTCGCTCTAGGACTACCCCTGGGCCTCCACCCTGCAAACGCCAGCGTTAAGGCCATGCCATGAGTTTAATTGACCTTTTAATTACTAGTGGTAGTAGGGGTATTGATAAGCCCGGCTTCGGGCGGGCCGCTACCATGCCCAGGCTTTTGCCTTGGCGTTCAACCTCTAGACAGGTCTGCGGCCTATACCCACTAGGCTCTAGCAATAATGTCCCCCTAGTAGGCGTACCCCTAGGGCGAGTCCTTGGAGGATCAGGAACAGTTTGCGCTGACCCGATCAGCTGGTTTGAAAAAGGCCTTATCAGTGCCCCCTCAGCCATGGTTTTAGGACTTAACGGGCTCGGTAAATCTTCCCTGGTACGCCGTATCGTCACTGGCAGCGCCTACATGGGTGTGCACTCGATGGTCCTGGGGGACATCAAACCAGACTATGTTGATCTGATCACTGCTTTAGGTGGCCAGATCATCCGTATCGGTCACGGCTATAGTGGCATCAACCCGCTAGACGCGGGAAACGTGGAACAGGCCGCTAAATTACTTGAAAATCACCCCCAAGAACGCTCTGCTCTGCTGGCCGCGGCTCACGAACGTAAAAAAACCATGGTGCTGTCCCTGATCCAGATTATTCGTGGGTCTTCACCTAGCGACCGTGAAGAAAACGTGATTGAAGCGGCCCTTACCGTTCTTGAAAACACGCACGCCAACCCGGTACTAGCCGATTTGTTACAGGTGGTGCGTGACGCACCCGAACCTGTGCGTATGGCCGCCCTGGACAGGGGCTCGTTAGATCGTTACAAGCAAGTCACTGAGGAGCTTGAAGCTTCACTTATGGCTCTGCTTAACGGGCGGCTGGGCGGTATTTTCGCTTCTGCTACCACTACCCCCATGATGATGGACCGCTCGGTTGTTTTCGATGTTCACGACATGCTGCATGAACATTCTGACCTGCAAGCTGCGGTACTTTTAGCTAGCTGGTCTTATGGGTTTGCTACCGTTGAAATCTCTCAAACTCTAGCTGATGCTGGTGTGGCTCCCAGGCATCACTACATGATTGTGATGGATGAGCTTTGGCGTATTTTACGTGCAAGTTCAGGCATGGTTGAGCGTATCGACTCTCTAACGCGCCTTAACCGCACCGTGGGGGTAGGCCAGATGATGCTTACCCACTCTATGGCTGATTTCCAGGCCCTAAGCGAAGAAGATCGTTTGAAAGCCCAAGGCTTTGTTGAACGATCCAAAATGCTGTTCCTTGGTGGACTGCCAGGCAAAGAACTAGATTTGTTACGTCAAATCATGGGGTTTAGTCAAGCTGAAGAATTCCTGCTTAACTCCTGGAACGCTCCGGGCACATACGACCCCTTGTCTGGTAAACCGGCAGCCCCGGCTGGTAGAGGCAAGTTTTTGGTTAAAACTTCTTCAGCCCCGGGTATCCCCTTCCAGGTGCAATTTAGTCCGGCTGAAAAGGCTCTAAATGACACTAACCAGCGGTGGAATAGGGAGGATGTGTAAAAATGGAGGATAAAGGAACTCTGTGGGCGGTGGCTCTAAGTGTTATCGGCCTTGACTCCCTATTTGTAGCTAGCTTGGTGCAAGGCTCGCTGCCTTTAAACCCTGTAGTTGCCTTGGTTGCTGTGATCATGGGGCGTAGTCAAGTAGGGCTGGTGTTTTGGCTGGTACTTATCGGCCTGGCTGGCGCGCAATTGCTCATAGTTTTTCTGCTTTTACGCACTCGCGCCCCCAAAGTGCGTGGAGATAAAGCCGCTAGGCACACTGGTTCGGCTGCTAACTCGCAGGCTCTCTCATTTAAAGCGGTGTCTGACAAGGCCAAACGTCTGCAAGTGCAAGGTGACGCTGTCGGTTTGCCTATCGGTAAAGCCGTCAGGGGTGGGCGTAACCTGTACTCCTCATTTGAGGATTGTTGCGTTGTTTTTGCTGGTCCACGCACAGGTAAAACTACTGCTTGGTGTGTGCCAAGAATTTTGTTGGCTCCTGGCGCTGTGGTAGCCACCAGCAACAAACGTGACCTGGTTGATAGCACGCTTGGCAAACGCAAAATTCCTTCCAACTATTGGGTTTTTGATCCTCAACAGATCGCTGAAAGCCCGCAAGACTTCTATTGGAATCCGCTGACCTATGTTACTGACGCGGTTAGTGCCCGGTCTTTAGCGGATATTTTTGCCTCCTCATCTAAAGAAGCTGACTCTAAAACTGACCCCTTCTTTGATAACGCTGCCCGTGACCTTATCGCTGCGCTACTTCTAGCAGCAGCTTTAAACGGGTCAAACCTGGAACAGGTTTACTCCTGGCTAAGCGATGAATCTAACCAGGAACCAGTCATGATTTTGCAGCGTCAATCCCCGCTGATGGCTGACTCTCTGCGAAACGCTATGGCGCTACCGGCTGAAACTAAAGGCGGCGTGTGGGGTGGGGCCTTCCAGATGGTTTCGTTCATGCTCAATGAAAAAGCCATGCTTTTTACCCGCCCTAACCCGTGGATGAAGCCTTTCATCCCAGAAGAGTTTGTTAAAACTAGCGATACTCTTTACTGTTTAAGCCAGGAAGGACGTGGCTCAGCGACCCCGATCGTGACGGCTTTGACTGTGGCCGTGACCGAAGCGGCTGTCCAGTGGGCTAAAAAATGCCCTGGCGGGCGTCTAAGCACCCCTATGCTGATTGAGCTAGACGAAGCCGCTAACGTTTGCAGGTGGAACGAGCTACCTGACATGTACTCTCACTTTGGTTCACGTGGAATTAACGTAGACACCGTTTTTCAATCCTGGAGCCAGGGGGTAGCCCGCTGGGGTGATGCTGGCATGAAGAAGCTGTGGGGGGCTGCCAACGTAGCCATCTATGGCGGCGGTGGGCGTGAAGATTCTTTCCTGTCTATGCTTTCCAAAATTATTGGCGTCTACTGGCAAGACTCCAAACAAACATCCCGCTCCAAACACGGCACTTCACGGTCCGTATCGCGTCAAGCTCAGCAACGCCAAATCGCTACCATTTCAGATTTACAGGCTTTACCCCCTGAACGTATGTGGGTTTTTTCTTCAGGTAGCGAGCCAGTGCTTGCCGAGAAAGTCCCCTACTGGAAAAATAAGAACATAACTTTAACCCAGGGGTGAAAAATGCAAAACCAACCCGACCCAATAGGTCAAACCGCCGCACAACTCAAAGCAGCAGGCCAATCAACCCTTCAAGTTGTGGCCACGGTAGCAGTTTTACTCTACCAGCAGCGCCAAAATGCTCACAACGAGCTAAAAAACATGCAGCGTCTGCAAGATCAGGCCCTTGGCGCCCAAAAAATGTATAACGCCGTGAAAAAAATGTTCGGGCGTGAGTACGACAAAGCAGCCAATTCTTTTAACCAGGTGTACAGCTCTAGCTTTTGGGCTAAAACCAACGAAAAAGAAGTCATTGAAAAGTACGCGCAAGCATCTTTTTGGGCCCAGTATAAAAATGAAGCTAAGCAAGCTAAAGAGTACATAGAAGCCCAAGCCAAAGTATACTTCCCTCACCTAACCAGTGAGGCAAAGCAGGCCACCCAGACCAACGCTCAAACAAACCAGGCCACCAAAACCCAAGCTAACCCTTGGCTCACGCAGGAAACGCCTGCCCAAACTAATGCGGCCTCCACTGTGAAAGCTGAGGCCAGCCAGGCCCCAGCTTCCCAAGCCTCCAATAAAACCTCTTCAGCAAAAAAAGATTTAGCTCAGTGGCGTGACCCAGGCTTCCAAAAAGCCCTGGTTATCTCCCAAATTGCTGCCGGGCTAGACCCTCAAGCTGTTAAAGCTGCCCAGGTAGGAAACAAAGCTTTAAACTTCCCACCCGGGCAAATGGTTGCCCCTGCCGCCGCTCAAGTGGCCCCAGCTCTGCCTGCCGCTGAAGTTAAGGTAGCCACCCCAGCCTTAACTAAATAGCCTCCTCTTGCTGCTGCCCACAAGGCAAACAATCGTTTTCGTATAACGCTGTAGCCCTGTGCCCACGCTCCGGGCTACAACCGTTAAAAGTACCGTTAGGGTCCATCAGCCTAGACATAAACGGATCAGCATAGCTAGCCAGCCATTTAGCGGAAAAAGTTGGGTCTTCGCTAGCAAAACCGTTTTCGTAGGTTATCCAAAGCGCGTTAAACCTAAACACGGCCTCAGCGTGTAGCTCCCATTGTGGACACCACTTGGCCGCTGCCCCGATCGGTCTTACATACAGTGGGGCTATAAACTCACTAACAAACAGTTCGAGGCTGTCAAACTGTTTAACGCTAGATTCTTGCTCTTCTAGCTCATCGTCTGACAGTTCTTCGGGTTCATCGTCTAGGCCCTGGTTTTCTGCCATTGTCTCTCCTAAAATCATGCTGTTGCTGTTGCTGTTGCTGTTGCTGTTGTTGGGGTGGGTTGGGGGTGCGCTGATCCTTGCCAGGGCTACGTTTAAAGTTAGCTCCAGCAGCTTGACCCATCGCAGCCGCGCGCTGCGCTGGTGTCATAGACGCCCAGCTTTTACGTTTAACCCCAACAGTAGCTTTAACGCTAACCCTCCTCTTACCTGCTGGTTTGTCTCCTCGCGGCTTAGCTGGTGTCTCATACACGTATAGGCGCTCATCAGCCCATTTATCAATCCAAGGATTGTAAGGCGTGGAAGAGACACTCACCTGGTAGGTAAGTGGGGTGGTAGCGTAACTAAAATCTTTAGCGGTGTTAGCCTGTTTTTGTTCCTCATACATGCGGGCGATTTGCAGGGCTATCTCAAGTAAAATCATCACTATTTCAATAGCTATAGCTGCCTCATCACTAGTGTGTGAGGTCAGTAATCTAGCTGCACGGTTAAGTGCGCTAGGGGTTTTAAACTTTCTGCCCCTATAGCTTTGTCCGCCCCTACCCCAGGTTCGGCTCGCGTCCCCAAGCTGGTCACCTAACCTGGTGCCCCTATATGCGTGTGCTGAGGCAGCGAACGATCCTGCCATATCGTGGCTAAGGGCCGATAAAACATGGGGGTTTTTAAAATCAGCCTCTTCGTCAAGACGCTTTTTAAAACCGCTCAGTGAAGAGCGGGCGTTTTCCCAATCGCTACGCCCATAACGTTTCCCATCCTTCTGGGCAGGTTTAGTGTTGCTTTGAGCCCAAGCGTTTAAAGCCTCATCAGGGTCACCCTCCCAACGCTGGCGTAGCCGCTCAAGGCTTAAATCCCGTGCGAGACGTGAACCCCCGAAATACGGGTGTTTCCTATCAAAACCTTTCAACGCCACGCTATAGCCGACAACCTTGTCACGCCCTCCTTTAGCGTAACGCGGTAAAACCCTTAAGCCCGCTTCACGTAAACGCTGCACAAACTCTTGCTCACTACGCGCCGCTAGCGCCTGGGCTCTAACAATCTCCTCCAGACGAGCCCTATCACTAAGGCGTTGGCCCGCTTCTTTAGACATACGCATATCAGCGGGGCTATCGCCTCTACTACCACGCTGGTGGTAGCGCGATTCAACTACTTTCAGGCCAAACTCTTTTTCAAGTTTTTTACAAGCCCGCTGGCTAACCTTCTTGTACTGCCACGGGCTCCAAGTACTACCATCCTCACGCACCGTGTTAGCTGCGATATGGATGTGATCGCCCCCGTTTTTACTTTTACCGTGACGGATAGCGATCCATCTACAAGGAGCCTCAAGGCCGTCATCAAACCCCATTTCCTCCATGAAACGCTTAGCGATTTTTCCCCACTGCTCATCACTAAGTTCCCCCTCATCAGGGCCAAGTGACAGTGAAGCATGAAACACGTGATTACGCACCGCGCTACGTGAAACCATGCGACCTTCATCGTAGTCATATTGTTCACGTTTGCCGCGTGGAAAAGTGCCAGTTTCGTTCATGAACTGGTCAAGAAGCTCAGCTATCTCCTCACCTTGAGCCTTACTTAAACTATCCCAGTTCCCCCAACGCCGCTCAATCACTGGTGAGGCCGCGACAATATGCGGGTTTGTGTGCTCGTTGGCGCGTCCAGGACCAACCAAGTAGATCATTAACCCCTTGGTGTTAGCTCCCTGAACGATATTGGGCATCACTTAGTGAACCCGCACCTTCAACAGCAGATCATTGACTTCATCAGTTACTTCTTCAAGTCGCCTAACCACATCCCCGAAATTAGCCGGCACCTGGCTGACCGTGTTGGCGTGTTTAGCGATCTGATTTAAGTTAGTTGTAGCCCCCTCAAGCTTGCGTCGATACTCGCGAAGCAACACAACACTTTCACGCAGCGCAGCCGCGTCAATCTCGCCACTCTCAACAGGCTTAAACAGACTGTCGACAACAACACGGCTAACAGAAACACCCTCAACTGCCGCCCGCATCTTCAACAACTGAGCCTGCTCAGCAGTCACATTAACTTGAATCCTATGCCTTCTTTGCCCGTTAACAACTCGACTACTCAACCGCCGCCCAACAACCAACCCAAACACCTCCAGCCCAGCGCAGCGACCTAACAGGATCACACTTACAGATATAAGTGTGCCCCGGTAGACGAAGGAAGTCTACCGGCAAGCAAGATGTTGACGTCAACATCTTCCAGCTTGCTACCCTTTTTCTCACCTTCACCTACCAAGTCACCACCCACCAACCAAAATCCAAACCAAAGATGTTTTGCGCGCAAAAAACACTTATGATCGAATCAGGAAAATTTCTAACCTGAAAGGAACCGCCGATCATGAAAAACCCGCTTGAGAGCCTCCTCGCCGTGAACAGCAACAAGACCCAGGCCGCTGAAAACCTATCCCAAGCGCACCAAGAACTAACCCAGGCGCTAGAAAACTACAAGCTGACCTTCGCTACCGCCTGCAAAAACGGTTGGGCTAAAAAAGACCTGCTACGCGCTGGCTTTGCTGACCCAGCAAAGCTACGCCTGCCGCGTGAAAAGAAAACTTCCGCTAACGATACTGAGGCCAACTGATGCTTCTGAAAGTACAGCTAACTGCTTCCGGTACCGCTTCGATTAATGACGGCGATACCCTCACCCCACTGCGCGCCGCTGATCTAACCACCGCCCGGGCACTAGTGACCGATCACTTAACCCAAATGGCCCGCGAACAAAACTCTGTGGTCATTACAGAATTGACCGAACCCGGCGGCCAATACAACCTGTGTTTTTCGCCTGACGGTAACGTCACCATGGCCACAAGCGACCAAGTTGAAAACGCTCTCAACACCCCAAAACTACCTGAAACCACTCCGGTAGCTTTCAGCCCTGAACCTGACCAAGATCAAGGCGAAAACAAAGAAATTGTAGACGAGCCCCTAGGCCCAGATTTTTTTGAAAATTTTGAACCAAACCAGGGCGCACCCACACCCCAGATAACCCCTGCACCTGCACTACCCCAGCTAGACACTCCCGCGCCTGTATCAAACACACCTGCACCAATGCAGGTACCTACAACACCTGTTGTGCCAACTGATTTTTATCAGTCACCCCCAACCCCACCAACACAAACTTTCACAAACCAGCCAGCACAGTTTGAGGCACAACCCACCCCCACAACGTTTGTCGAGACTGATCCACTCAAAGTCAGTTTGTTAAACGCACAAAAAAACGAAGTCCCTGCCCGTTTAGGTTGGCGAGGTAGCCTAAACCGGCACCTAGGCACAACCCTAGCCCCAACCGAATATGAACGACGTGTGCGCGTAGACGAAACAGCTGTCAGTACCCACTGGCCTGGCCCTCGCACAATTGCCGTAGTAAACGGTAAAGGTGGGGCCGGTAAAACCCCAACCGCCATCTTGATAGCTGCGCTACTAGCGCGCTACGGCGGGGGTGGGGTTGTCGCCTTTGATAACAACCCCACGCGCGGAACACTAGGCTGGCGCACAGAACAAGGACCACACAACAATACCGTTATTGAACTGCTGCCCGAAGTTGAGCATCTGCTTTCCCCAAGCGCAACCGCAGCAGAAATCAACAAGTTTGTTCATCACCAACCCACTGACCGCTACGACGTTCTACCGTCGCGAGCTGAAGCGCTAGACTCGACTACCGAAACAGAGCAAGCTTTCGATCAAATTCATGCGGTTTTAACCAAATACTATCGAGTAGTAGTAATTGACTCTGGAAACGATGAGTCTTCACCCTCATGGCTTGCAATGATCAATAAAGCTGACGCCCTGATTGTTCCAACCATCACCAGGCCAGAACATGCCGAATCAGCCCGTCTACTACTAAACGAGCTAGCCCACAGCGGTCAGCACGGAGCGAAACTAGCGCAAAACGCGCTAGTTATCGTGCTGCAAGCCTCCAAAGCTGAACCAACCCCGAACCAGCTAGTGCAAACCTTCAAACAAATCACACGCGACGCTATCGGGATCAACTACGACCCGGCCATGAGTGCCCGCCCGCTCATGTACGAAACTTTAAACCCTGCAAGCCGCCGCGCCTGGCTCGCCGCCGCTGCCGCCCTAACCCCAGCACTACAATAAAACCTCACCAACCCTTACCTTAAAGGTAAGGTGAGGTAAGGCAAATACCCCTAACTGTTTGGCTGATCTAGTGGTTGCAACGGGGGCGGCGAGTGCTACAATTGTGGTGATTAAAAGGCCGACTCGTTAGCGGCCTTTGGAATGCTCCACCGGGACTTTTTGGATTCGTTTTCAAAAAGTCCCGGTAATTTTTTTGCCTCCCATTACCCCCTATGACGTGCATAATGAGTTTGAGCGTGTTTACACGCCTGGATGACCTGTTGCTGACCTTAACTATTTTCCAACCCCTACCTTTAAGATAGGGTGGGGTAAGGTAAACACCGCCAACCAAACAGTTTGGGGGGTACGGGTTCATAACCTGTACCCCCCCAAACTTGGGATTTTAGTAGTAAATCTGTTCTTAAACCCCACAGTAAACATGATCTTGAATCTCAAGGCCAGGGTCTAAAGTAAACCGGCGTCCCTGAAGAATTAGCGCGTAAGTAGCCAGCTGGCTGGCACTAACGTCGGCGTCAAAAACAACCGGTTCTTTATCCCAGTTTTCTTCGACAACCTCAACGTTTACACCCACCTGCTCAGCCTGGGTTTTAAACCAGGCAAGCCACATCTGCCAAACAGCCTGTCCCTCTGGGCAAACCTGGTCCTTAACCTCCAAACGCGGGCCATCTTGAACTACATAATCAAACCCTGCGCGGGTGTTAACCACTTTGTAGGGTGTGCCCATGGTCTTAAGCAAGGCTTCAATCACCCGAGCACCCAATGCCCGCCCTTCAAGCAGGGAGGCCCGCAACTGCACCCAACGCTCATGGCCAATCAGCCAAGCTTCTTCAAAAGCCTTTTTCACTTCACGCCGGTCAAGCTCAAAAGACCCTTCCTCAACCAGAGCATCGGCCACCTTGCGCCCCCGAACCAAACTAATGTAGTTAAGGCGCGCAATATCAGTGTCAACACCCATGCCCCCAGTGTTTGTAAGCGCCGCCGGTAAACTCAACCGGCTTAACCCCTCAAGCTTTTCCCGGCTCACCAGCCCAAACCACTGCAAGCCTTGAGGCTTGCGAACCTCCTCCATTTCAAGGCTAATACCCAGGTAAGATTCAGCCTCAAGCACTCCCTCAATGTCGAGGGCGCGATTACCGGAAAGAGCCCAGCCAACAGCCTTGTTGATGCACTCGCTAATTTGGGGGTCTTCCTCCTCCCCTGGCGCGCAGGGAAACCATTCTTTAAGCATCCCTTCAAGGTCAACTTCTTGGGGGTCAATGCCCTCAATCTTGCCGTTATCACCCATCAAATCAGTGATAGTCACCGTGTACTCTCCCATTTTCAACCCCTCCCTTGGTTGATTGGCGCCCCGGGCCTACTCCCTTATCGCCTTATAACTAAAAGTATACACCCAAAATACTGTACGCCCTAATTTTAGAATAGTGGTGCTAGACACATTTAGGGTTTATAATATTTTTATATCAAAGCAGTTAACTGAGCTCCGTTCTGTTCTTGCGAGGAAGCCAGAACGGCTTGAACGGTTGGCGGCAGTGCGTGATCCGCAGGTTGTTTCTGCGGCGCGCGGGCTAACTTTAGGGTCTTACTAGGCCTTGTTTTGGGTCCTCAACTCAACGTAAGCCCACAAACAAACCCAACCCACCAACCAACCCATCACCCCACATTTTTTTTGCTTTGTTTCCTCGCGCCCCGCGCGCAACAGCCCCAAAAGCCTTTAAGTCAACTCGTTAGAGCGCTTGAGGGATTTTGAGGTAAGGCTCATGCCCCCGCTTAGGGGGTGTGAGGCTTACGGCAAAAACACTCAAGCGTCCCCGTAAGGGGATTGACTTAAAGGCGCGGGGCTGTAAGCTCAAACGCGAGAAAACAACCAAATACCGCTTTAGGGTGTAAAAGCTTTAGGCTTTTACACCCTAAAGCCTTAAAAGCTGTCTCGCGTAAGCGAGTCCAAGGCCAGGGTTAAAACACACCATTGGCTGGGTTCACACATCTGTCCTCGCATGGGTGCAACTCGTTAGAGCGCTTGGGCGGTTTTGAGGTAAGGCTCATGCCCCCGCTTAGGGGGTGTGAGGCTTACGGCAAAAAC
>ERZ773074.178-NODE-178-length-29420-cov-22.708190_pt1 | contig 29420 bp, 18 predicted proteins | sample MGYA00580615_ERZ773074 | MGnify/ENA primary metagenome ERZ773074 (study PRJEB29015, sample SAMEA2738126) | human oral metagenome | biome: human oral; feature: human-associated habitat; material: saliva | place: China | collected 2160 ...
TCGAGATTAACCGTAAGGTGCTCGCTGACCTCGCTGTTAACAATCAGGAAGCTTTCAAGGCTATTGTTGACAAAGTAAAGTAAATTTAGTGTAGCTCACCTTCGTGTGAGCACTCATTATAACGGAACAGAGCTGCCACCCTTTCGGGTGACAGCTTTTTTGGTTTATGGGGGCGGCCCCTCCCCCTGTCCCCAGCTGGCCGCTCCCCCTTCCCCAGCTGGCCCCTCCCCCATCCCCTCCCCAGAAGGGAGGGGCGTGATCACCGAGATACCCCTATGGAGAGGATGTAGGCTGCTTGTTGTCTCCTTATATATGTGTCTTCATAGTAGTAACGCTCTGTGAAATCTGTCGGGCGTAGGCCATTTGTGGGTTCTAATGTGTGCGCAAAAAGGTTCGGTTAAATCTGTGCGTTCTGTGAGAGAAAGAGCTTCCCAACGACTTGCATGTGTGACATATCATAGGGTGGGTGCGTTCTCTTTCTCACAGATTTACACAGAATAACCGAATACGCAGTGGCCCACAGAGGCGTTAAGCTAACCGATATCACAGAGTGTTACAGCTAACGTTGGTAGAAATGCTCTGTGACCTCTGTCGGGCGCAGGCCGTTTGTAGGTTCTAATATGTGCGCATAAAGGTTCGGTTAAATCTGTGCGTTCTGTGAGAGAGAAACTACCCTTCGTACGAGAAAGAAATATCCTCCGTGCGAGAAAGAACTACTCAAAGATGCAAGCTGTGTGCTACTCTGTGAGCGAAAAGCTTCCTCCAGCGAATTAATTTTGTGTTATCTCATAGAGAGGGTACACTCTATTTCTCATATAGGAGTACAGATAACTACCGAGATGCCCCTGTGAAAAGGGGACTCTCTTATGCTTCTCTCTTCAGACAAGCGGCTGAAACGGAGATTGTTCGGCTGTGAGGAGAATCAGAACAGCTATTAAGTTTGGTTCTTCCGTTAAATGTGTAGATTGTTAATAGAATGAGATTAATCCATATACATGGTAAGCTTACCTCCAATAAGATTGTTTTATAAGGAGGGGGGTAAACTAAACGATAAATGCAATTAGGTGTGATGTCTATCTGTCATCTATAACCTGCTTATTCCCTTATTAAATCATGTTTGTAAACTATTTTTGTACAGCTCAGACCCAATACATGCTCTTTTGGCTTCTAAAAGACGCCCTTCTGGCTTGCAAAAGATGCTCTTTAAGACCCTTGCTAACGCCCTTTTGAAGTCCAATTAAGCACCTTTTACTTTATACTTGGTAACTAATTGATACTCTGTTGATTGCAAACCTGCTTCATGTGTGTGTTTTTGCCATTATTTATAGGTGTTTTTCTTGAAATTATGTAATGATTTTTCAAGCCCTTGTCTTCAGATTTTCGAAGTCTTAAAACGAAAAGATTTTCAATGAAAGAGGATGAAAATAGGATAGATAGTTGACTGTCTCAGCCATATTTTTGTTTAATGAGTAACTTTGGCTCTTACGTTAAAGTACTACGAAAAGCGTCCACACATTTAACGGAAGAACCTTAAGTTTAGGCCTATTCCGTCACAGGAACCCCATGAGTGTTCTTTGTCTCGTCGATGACAAAGATACTATGAAGGCTACCAATACAATCAATCTTACCCAGCGTATTGAGCATGAACTGTTGATAACGCTTCATGTCGTGCGCATAAACCTTAATAAGAAAGTCATAGTCACCGCTGGTGTTATAACATTCAGTTATCTCATCAATATTCTGTACGACATCCATAAACTCTTGGATGAGGTCTTGCGTGTGCTGTTTTAATCGAATGTTACATAGAACCATGATGCCATTTCCCACCTTATGAGAATTAACCACAGCCATATAGCGCTCTATGTAACCCTCACGTTCTAATCGTTTTTGTCGTTCGAAGACAGGCGAGGGCGAGAGATGAACACGGGCCGCCAGTTCCTTGACAGTTAGGTGGGAGTCACGCTGAAGAATCTTCAGTATCTTTCTGTCAATATCGTCTAATATCGTTGTGTTGTCCATTTTGTAAATTGCTGTTTTAGTAGAATAATATTCTGTGTAAAACCTTAATTCATGGCAAAGTTAGTATAATTTTCCGAATAAACAAGAATATTTTGAATCCAAAAAGAATTTCTCTAACTTAGCATCCACATTCATAATGATAACAAAAAGAAAGGGTAAAAGAATATGAGCAGTGTTAGAGCAAATGCACCTTATCGTGCAGACATCGTAGGAAGTTTTCTTCGTCCAGCAGAGTTGAAGGAAGCAAGACAGAAATTCGTTGAAGGGAAGATTGATGCTTCAGCGTTGAAGGCTGTTGAGGATTGCCTCATCACCGACCTTATTGCTAAGCAGAAGGCTCACGGCTTGAAGGTAATAACTGATGGAGAGTTCCGTAGAAGCTATTGGCACTTAGACTTTATGTGGGGTTTCAATGGCATAGAGGAGATAGAACTCGACCATGGTTATCAATTCCACGGAGAGGAGACAACACGTGGTTCTATTGCTTTGTCTGGTCGTATTAGTGGTGAGAATCATCCATTTGTAGAGCACTTTAAGTTCGTAAAGCAATTTGAAGAGGAGGGTGTGACAGCCCGACAAACGATACCTGCTCCAGCCCAGTTGTTTGCAGAACTGTTCAGAGGAGATAACACAAAGAATACGTTGAAGTATTATCCTGACGTTGACGTGCTTATTGAGGACATTGCGAAGGCCTACCGTCAGGTGATTGTCGACCTTTATGCTGCTGGATGTCGTAATATTCAGTTTGATGATTGCACGTGGGGTATGGTGGTCGACAAGAACTATTGGAAAGCACATGGAGGAGACAAGGAAACACTCGACGATTTGGCTAAGAAATATCTAAAGGTGAATAACTTAGCCCTTGAAGGACGACCAAAGGAAGTTGCTTTCACCACACATATCTGTCGTGGTAATTACCATTCCACCTACGCTGCCGAAGGAGCATACGACCCTGTTGCCCCTTACGTCTTTGCGCAAGAGAACGTGGATGCATTCTATTTGGAGTATGATGATGCCCGTTCAGGAGGTTTCGAGCCGTTGAAGTATATCCCAAACGGCAAGCAGGTAGTCCTCGGACTCATCACCACGAAGCGTCCAGAACTCGAAAGCCCTGCAGAGATAGTGGCCCGAATAAGTGATGCAGAACTTTACATTCCTCATAACGACCTCTGTCTTAGTCCACAATGTGGATTTGCTTCTTGCGAAATAGGTAACAAACTCACCGAGGAAGAGCAATGGGCAAAGATAGACCTTGTGCAAGAGATTGCTGCGGAGGTGTGGGGTAAATAAGAGAAACTACCCATTTAAGTATTGATATGGAATATTGCTTCTAAAACCATTCAGTAATGTTGTCTACATAATTTGTATCATAAAAGTCCATATTGAATATAAAGGCTGAACTCCATGTGAGGAGTTCAGCTTTTATAAATTTACAGACTCCCTGTAAAATCAGTAAAAAGTTTGGTTAGTGTTGTTAAGCAATATGTACCATGAAGTGTTGTCTTAATTCATTATTTTTAGGTATTGTCTTATTCTGACTAATGTTATACTTTTGCCAAAGAATTTATAACATCTTTTTGAGACCCATGGAATTAGGTAAAAGAATAAAATTTAATATGAATATGAACAAGAAAATTATGTTAGTGTTAGCTGCGCTGCTAACAACTTTTGCATCGTTAAGTGCTAAAACCGCATTGATAATCGTAGCTCATGGATCGCCTATGGAGTCATGGCGCAAACCAGTATTAGCGCTCGAACCACTTGTAAAAGAGCAAGTTGAAAAAAAGAAGCTCAAAGGTATAGATATCGTAAAGGTGGCACTTATGGAATATACCGAACCTTCCGTGGCTTCTGTAGTGAAGGCATGTGAGGCAGAAGGTGCAGACACGATCTTTGCTCTTCCTGTCTTTATGGCACCATCAAGTCATACTGAAGAAGACCTTCCAAATATTCTCGGACATAAATACAATCCTTTCGTAAGAGAAGAGTTGGCAGAGGAGAACACAGAGTTGGTACATACCAAAACACCCATCATCCTTGGTCCAACTTTCTATTATAGTTACTTGTTAGAAGAGAGTATGTTAAATTGCGTACAGAGTCTTTCTAAAGACGCACCTAATGAAGCTGTAATATTCTTGGCTCATGGTGATCCTGAACGAGAAGGCTTTTGGGCAGAAGTCCTAAAGAATGTTGATAAGTACACTAAAGAACATACAAAGATTAATTATGTTGATCATGCTCTTATTGAAATGGGACATGATTTTGCCAATGAGTTGATGCCATTATTGACAAAAGCTTCAGCAAAGAAGAAGCGAATCATCGTTCAGGGTATCTATCTGACTTCTGATGTGAAGCGTATGGCTGATCGTCATAAGATGACAGATGTGCAAAAAGATCTTGTAAAGAAGACAGGGGTAGACATCGTTTATAGTGCAGATGGTATTCTCCCTGCTTGTACTCCGCTTGTGGTAGATTGGATAGTAGCCCAAACAAATAAATGGGTTGAAAGCAAACGATAAATAGTTGCGATATGAAGAACCTTTTATTATGGTGTCTTTTCACGTTTCTTGGGCTCTTTATTTCTCTTCAGGAGGTAGGAGCTCAAGAATGTAGGGTATATGGTTATGTGACGGATGCCAGTGATGAGGCACTGATTGGTGTGACCGTTCGGATCCAAGGAACTCAGATAGCAACTATTACAGATGTTAACGGTCGTTATCAATTGAATGGCGAGTTTAATAAAAGTTCAGTGTTAACCTTTACTTATATCGGGTATGCTCAGAAGAAAGTCAATTATGACGGGAGAGAGAAGATAGATGTAAAGATGCAATCGTCAGAGAATAAATTGGGCGAAGTCGTAGTGAAGGCAAAGAGTAACATCAATGCTATCGACCTTCGTGCAAAGGCAGGAATCGTTGAGTCGATAGATATGAAACGTCTCAACGAGAAACCAATGATTGACATGGGCTTGGCTCTACAAGGCATGGTACCTGGATTGAACGTTATCAATACGGGAGATATTGGAAGTAAGCCACAGATCAGAATACGAGGCAATTCTTCTTTCCGTCAAGGCAACACGAGTAATGAGCCGTTGTATGTCCTCGATGGAAAGATTATCTCCGCCGAGACATTCTACAATCTTAATCCACAAGACATAGCAAGTATAAAGGTTTTGAAAGATGCAGCTGCAGGTGCTTTGTATGGTGTAAAGGCTGCTAATGGTGTGTTGGAGATAAGTTCACAGCGCGGTTATAATGGAAAGATGACCCTTACCTACGGCACTGATATGGGCCTGACGATGCGTGGTAGGCGTGGCGTAAAGCTCATGGATACGGATGAAAAATTAGAGTTAGAGCGTTTGTTACAAAATCCTGCAGCTCCAGGCTATCGCTATAGTAGAGATTACTTTGAACGTTATCATGCGTCCGACCCAAATAAAGAACAATTGATAGCAGAAGGAGAAAAGCGTTTGGAAGCTCTAAGAAATATCCATACAGACTGGTTTAAGGAACTTATCCGTAATAATTTCTATCAGAAACACAACATCAGTATAAAAGGTGGAAATGGGACTACAACTTATTTCCTCTCTGGAAACTATACCTATCAAGGAGGGCGTATAGAAGGTAATAATAAGCAGCGGTTTAGTGTTCGTATGGGTTTAGACCAGCAGTTGGGGAAGATAGGATACCTGATGATTGGTGTGTCTGGTGGCTATGCTAAGAGTAAGTCTCCTAATGGATCATCATTCGACCCCACATCTTTAGTTTATAATCTTAATCCTTACGAACAAAAGACAGGTGAACTCTATTCTTATCCGAATAGAAATTATCGTGATCTCACACAACAATATCAGAGTGATGCCTCAGATAAGAATGCGGGTGTAGACATAAACGTAACTTTAACGCCATGGCAAGGTTTTACCTTAGCTTACGTTGCTGGTTTAGATTATCTTCAGGAGGATAATCATAACTTTACGCCAGCTTCTTCATTCACTGAACAAAACACTGGCGTTCCTGATAATGCGAGAGGCATATATAGTCGAATGAAAGGAACGACAATTAACCTGTCAAGTAATCTCCGTGCAACCTATAATCATGTGTTTGCAGACGTTCATGACGTTACGCTTGGTGCAAACTACGACTATTATTTGTATAATTATGATGCCGTGGGTATCACTGGATATGGAGTAGGCAATGTTGATGCCCCTTCTGCAATTAATAACTCGTTACACGGAATGCGTCAGCCTTCTGTACGAAATCCTCGTGACAAGAATGCACAGATGGGTATTGGTGTCGTGGCAGGTTATACTTATAATTCGGTCTATGATGCTTACTTCACATATAAGGCTGATGCTTCATCAATACTCCCAGCTGATAAGCGTTGGAATACGGCTTGGGCAGCTGGTTTGGGCTGGACACCAACAAATTATTCATGGTTGAAAGATAATAAGGTCCTTACAAAATTAAATATTAAAGCATCATACGGTGTTACGGCAAATCTCAATGGTGTGACTGTTTCTAATTCTGTTGGTACGTTTATGTTTGGTGAGCAGGCTTACGAGGAAAGTCGTATCTTGTCATTACTATCATTATATAATAAAGATCTGAAGGCTGAACAAAATAAGTCTACAGACTTAGGTTTAACCGTAGAATTATTTAAGCGTATTACACTTGATGTGAACTGGTACAATCGGCGTACCGAACAAGCACTCTTAGATGTACCTATCGCAACAAGTTCGGGCTACTCTTCTCTTAAACGGAACATTGGTATCTTGCAAAATCGTGGTATAGAAATAGGATTAAATGCAAAGATTATAGATGCTTTTGATTGTCGTCTTTCTTTGGGAGGAAATATAGCTTATAATGATAATAAGGTAGTAAGCCTCTATTGGACGGATAAGCTCTATCTTGACGAACAGTCAATAGTGCCTAATTATGAGGTGGGTAAATCATACGACATAATCTATGGTTTACATTCTTTAGGCATCAACCCACTCACGGGTTATCCTGTCTTCTTGACCCCAGAAGGAGTTGAAAAGCAAGGTACGGAACCACTCACAAGGAATGATTTTATTGCTTTAGGTCATCAGACACCTCCATACTCTGGTAGCTTCTACGCCAGTTTCTCTTATAAGCAATTCGATGTTGACGTGTCGTTCTACTATGTCTTTGGTGGGAAGCAACGCTTCTCTTACCAATATGTGCGTAATAGTGATAACGCAATCTACAATGCTGTGTCAGGACAAACACAGAAGATGTGGTTTAAACGAGGAGATGAATATAAGGAATACTGGACCCCATTCTATACGCAGAGTATTGCCGAGGGGAATCTTGCGCTCTATCCTAACACAAGGACGATAGGAAGTAGTGATTACATAAAACTCTCGAGCGTATCCCTGCGTTACCGAGTTCCATCGAAATGGTTACAGAAGACAATTCCATTCATTCGATATGCGAATCTTGGATTACAAGGTTCTAACCTCTTTACATGGACAAGATATAAGGAGTCTGATCCTGAGAGTGGCACGCTTGCTGGTACGATGCAGCCAATATTCACGTTCAATCTCAATTTGACATTCTAATGATATAGTATGTAAGTAGAGTAGTTTCACATTTAAGATGCATGTATAATACAATATGAAACAAGGTATATCAATATTCAAAAGTGTAATTGTAGGAGCGTGTCTGACATTGTTAACGGCTTGTAGTCTTAACATTCCACCCCAAGACCAATTTTCTGATCCAGATGCAATAACGAATGTTTCAAATGCTCGATCGCTGTTGGCATCGGCCTATTCGTCTTATCCTCATCAAGAATATGAGTTTTCTTTATTGGGGAACGACTTTGTTCCCACCTCTTTGTCTATAAAAGATATCAGTTCATTGAATCTCTATAATTGGAATGATAAGGAGATAAACAAGCTTGCACCAAGCCTTTGGCAAGATTATTACAATGTGATTGCACAATGTGATGGACTTCTTGAGCGTATGAATGGAGTAAAGGTAGAGAATGAGAATGAGGAGAAAGAAAAGATAGTAATAGCTGCTGAGGCTAAGACGCTGAAGGCATTATGCTATCTACAGTTGCTAAGGATCTTTGCTCCAGCCTACGATGTTAATCCTGATGCGCCTGGGGTTATCCTAAAAACTGAACTTGGGATTGAGGATAAACAGCGTTCTTCAATACGTGAATGTGTTGCAAAGATAAAGGAATTGCTTACTGATGCCGCCTCTGTAGAGCACAGCTCTGACCGTAATGGATGGTTGTCACAAGAAGCTACACAGTATCTATTAGCTGACTTAGCCCTCTATTCAAATGATTACCAAGGGGCTATAGATGCTGGAAATAAGGTTCTTAGCAAGAGCAATGATATTTATTTCACATCAGAAGGACTTAATAGTCTGTGGTCAAAAAACAGCTATTCGGGGCGTATCTTTGCTTTTAATAATAACTCATCTTACTATGCTGGTATCCAATATAGTAGTCAGGAAGGTGATTATTTTATGGTCAATCTACAGTTGAGTTTTGTTGGGTCAGATCTCCGAAAAGCCTCGTTTGTTTATCCATTTATGATGAATGGCTCTAATAGAGAGCTTCTTGGAAAGTATAACCGATGCAATAAGCAAAATCAGTCAACGAGTTACATCAATACGATGCGGTATGCTGGAGCTTATTTTATTGTTGCTGAGGCATATTGCAGAAAGGGAGATACAGAGGCTGCTCGTAGATTAATCAATCATTATTGGCATTGTATAGGGGTCGCTGAAGCCCCATCGACGATTTCCAATCAAGAACTTCTAAACCTTATCTTAACTGATAAGCAACGTGAGTTTGTAGGTGAGGGCGTGAATTTCTTTGATCTTAAGCGTACACATGCTGCTGCTTTAAAACGACAATCTCAGTGGGGGAATAGTACTACAACCAGTGTAGCGAGCGATGATTATCGTTGGACATTCCCTATTCCTGTGTCTGAATATCGATTTAATAAAGTGGAACAGAACCCTGGATGGCCTTCTAATTAATTTATATGGAACAAAAAATGAAGAAGTTACTCAATAGTTTATTAGTGTTAATGTCATTCTTTTTAGTAGCCTGCCATGAGGAGGAAATACCCACAGAAAGTATGACAAATGATGTTGAACTGACCATTCCAAGCACTGCATTATTGTCAGAAGACGATACGACAAGTGTGTCAGTGCATGCAATGATTGCTTTTGCTCCTAAAGAAAAGGTCGAAATAAAGCTTGCGTTTATTGGCAATGATGATAACATTCTGCGTTTGGAAGATGAGAATGTGGTGTTTAATCCCGGGCAGAAGGAGGCCATTGTTCGTGTGAGATCGAATGGTAATCATGTTCTCTCTGTACCTCGTACAGTTACGTTGCAAGTTGTCTCAGCTTCTACACCATCCGTGAAAGGTTTCGGGAAAGGAGTGAAAATCACTGTTAAACCTGATGCCGACATACCTGCGCTCACGTCAGCACAATTACAACTCATAGCAGATGTGAAGACAAAGTATGGTGTAGATCTTATGCGTATGATAGGAAAGATACCAGTTGAGACGACAATCACGTTTAATACAGCAGATAAGGAGACTTTCTTTAAAGGACAGGCACAGCGCACGTATAAGGGGTATAGTGTGATAACACTTGCTGATGATGCTACTGTTGATGCACCAACTTTTAAGATGGTGAGCAACCCTATGGGATTAACAACATTCCTCTATGATGTGTTAAAGCGTAAGACGGTTGAAGACGAAGAATTCTTTATGCAGACTCCTTATGGTAGAGCAGCTGTGAAGGCAGCTGATTACAAAGAAGATAAAGAGACCTTTGACGTCAGCTTGGGAGGTATAACCCTCGATATGTCTACGAAGGCTATTACGTTTACAACACAAAAAGAGAATCAATATGGTGACATGATAACGGGTCTACCGTTCATCTATCATTACTCTTTATGGGAGCGTTTGCTTCAGAAGAGAGGCTCCATTGTAGAGATTGAGGAAGACGGGAAGATAGTTGGTTATACCATTGATGATGATTTCTTTATGCAGGGTGGCTCGTTAAATCCTAATAAGTTCCTTGGTATGAGCAATATAAGCAACGATGAGTTTGGTAATAATCCAAGTGATTGGGTTGCGCCTTCTGCTACACTTGACCTTCAGAAGGGGAAGCTATCGTTCCTTTTCCCATGGGACTATGCCGATGGTAATGGCTACGAACAGGTGTCTGTAGTCTATACCTTACATCCCTAAGAAGTTCTAATTGATTTATGAAGAAAATGCGAAAAGAGTCCATTCTATCTACTTTTTGGTTATTTCTTATATTCGGTCTACTATTCTCTGGTTGCGCTTTCGCCCAACCTTCATTGAGTGGTGATAGACTTATCTCGCTTCCGAAAGGAACTGTTGAAGGGAAGTTGCAGAATGGACTGCGTTATATTATCTTGCCGAACGCTTTACCACGTCATTGTGTTGAGGTACGAATGGTTATGGATGTTGGCTCTTTACAGGAGGAAGACGATCAGCGTGGAGGTGCACATTTCCTTGAGCACAGTGCTTTTATAGGTACGAAACATTTCCCTAATCGTTCGCTAATTGATTATTTTGAGGGACATGGTATGAAGTTTGGGCGTGATATTAACGCCTTTACGGGCTTCGATCGCACAATCTATTGGCTTTCTTTGCCTTATTATTCTGATCACACAGAGATACTTGATAGCACCTTCTTAGCCCTTTACGATTGGCTAAGTGAGATAGAGTTTGATGATGCACGTGTGAAAAAAGAACGAGGAGTCATTGTCGAGGAGCTGCGAGGCTACCAACAAAATGATGATTTCTATCGTCTAAAGATGGGGCATAATCGTTATTCAGAACGTATCCCGCTTGGAACGGAACACGATATCAATAGCATTGATAGCGACCGGTTGAAGGCTTTTTATAAGCGATGGTACAACCCCTCTCATGCTACCGTACTTATTGTTGGGCAAGTCAATGTGCCTGAAGTGGTAGAGAAACTAACTCATACGCTTGGCTCTATACCTTCAAGTCGTGATGACAAGCCTATAATTAAGTTTGATATGAGCTATGCTAAGGGTGCCAGCTGGATGCATATTGTAGACAGCATACAGTCGGACAGCAAGTTAGAAGTAATTGTCCCACATACCACTTGTGTTCGTCGAACATTGCAAGATGTGGTTACGAAGCAACGTATGCGTATGTTGCTGCAATGCTTAGATGATCGTTTTACGACAGATGGAGTGAAGTGTAACGTTTCAAATGATTGGTATTTAGCTAATAAAGACCATTTCGTACTGTCTATTCGTGGTACGTCTACTATCGATTTAGAACGTCAGATTAGTGCTGTCTCAGCAGAGTGTCATCGTCTTTTACGTTTTGGTGTGTCACATGACGAACTACAGCAACTTGTTGATTCACGTCTAAACCATTTCGCATCTGACACTACTCAGAACCTATCGGCTAACATCTGTGATGATTTCGTTGATTATATCACAGCTGGAGATCGCACCCTTTGGATGCCTTGTGAGGTGGAATGGGTACGACAACAAGTTGCGATGACGACGAGTTCCCAGCTGCAACAACTCTTAGGTGATGTTCTTAAACAAATGAGACGCAGTCGTCTGTATGCTTACACATCGGTCAAAAAAGATACAAAGGAAGGCTATCTCACTGCTAAAAAAGCTGATGAAGCATGGCGAATGGGAGAGAAACAGCAAATGAAGCCCTATCATTTCCAAAGAAGAGAGCAAGTAACAGAGATGCGTGTCAAGGCTCCCATGTGTTTAGTCCAACCAGCGACTTTTATGTCGGAGAGCATTAAGAGTCAACAGCAATGGAGCGACTTAGGGATAGAAGAAGTGATATTGAAGAATGGGGTCAGGCTCATTCTCCGACCGACCATTGACGAGGACTCCGTTATCTCCCTGGCTGCAATAGGACGTGGGGGAACTGCTGACTTATCACTACCACAACAATTAAAAGTATATGATGCTATTAGTTACGTAGATATGGGTGGTTTGTCTAAGGTTGCAAATGATAGCTTATTGTCTTATATGACCCAAGAGAGTCTTTCTATGACGGTTGGGGAAGATGCGTTCTGGCACCAGCTCTTGGCTTCCTCACCTTCCAATAAAGCTACTGAACTATTCAACTTGGTTTATCAGAAGATGTGTTTCCCAGGTATCAACCGTGAGGACTTTAAGGAGACTGTAGCTGCAGAGATTGAAGACTTAGGCAAAGAGACCATACTCGACAAGATGCTTTCACATGATATCGACCGTTTAATGACAATGACCATAGATTCGTTGGTAGGCAATTCAGTTGATAATAGCAGGAGCTACCTTACTAAATCGGTCTTGGAGACATTGGATATTGACACACTTACAACCTATTATAAACGTTTGTTTGGCGATCCTTCACGGCTCACGATAGTGTTGACTGGCAATTTCTCTATGAGAGAAGTGTTGCCAAAAGCTATTGCGACGTTTGCCCAGATGCCTAAACAAGCGATGCCTTTACCGCTGAACAACACTCCTTTCAGGGTTGGTAAAGAGATGTTTACGAAGGGGTTTGATGGTGGTAACGACCATCAAACACTTGTCAACTACGTTTTTGCTGGCAATTACTCTCCTTCACTGCGTAATTCTCTTTGCTTGAAACTGATACGTGATGTGTTGCAAGACCGGTTATTGAAGGTGTTACGTGAAAGAGAGAATCTGGTCTATTCACCTTTTGTAGACCTTTATTATAATGGTGTGCCACAGCAGAAATATGAGTTTCTGATTACTGTATCGATGAAAGACGGCAACCAGCAACGAGTAGAATATTTGTTGCAAGACATCATAAACCAGCTAAAGACGACACCTATCACAGCCTCAGAGCTTAATAAGATGAAGCGCTCATTCCTCGTCACGAAAGATAAGGTGCTTAATGATAAGGCTCCTTCTGAATGGAAAACAGCTTTGATGTCACTTATTAAGAATGGCGAATCATTGCACGACTTCGAACATTATTCGATGTGTCTTAACGAGATCACACCTAAGACATTACAAGAGATGATCAACGAATTGATTGTTTGGAATCAAAGATATGTAGTATATAAAACACAAAAGAAATGAAGATTATAAAGAAATTACGTTTACTTGTTTGCCTCATTTGTATGCTTATGGCAACTCAGGCAATAGCGCAAACACAATCGCAACCAGAGGCCTATCGCTTGTATGACAGTAAAGGAAAGTCAATAACATACGACCAGTTGATAAAGGCTATAGCAAAAGTTGATGTTGTCTTTGTAGGCGAGATCCACAACTGTGTGATAACCCACTGGCTGGAGCAGAAACTCCTTGATAGTCTTTACAAGGTCCATGGAAAGAGCTTAAAGATGGGTATGGAGATGTTTGAAAGCGATAACCAACTCATCCTTGATGAATATCTTCACGGACAGATAACAGGCGATCGCTTTGAGGACGAGGCACGTCTCTGGCCGAATTACAGCACTGATTATGCGGGTTTAATCTCTTATGCACGCGAACATCATATCCCTGTCGTTGCTACAAATGTTCCTCGTCGTTATGCTACAGCAGTGAAAGAGCACGGTTTGGCCTATCTTGATTCGCTCTCTACGGAGGCGAAGTCGTACATGGCACCGCTCCCCATCCGTTTTCAGACAAACGAGAGTGTTGAACAAGGATTTGCACTCATGGGTGTCATGGGTAAGAATAAGGATGCCAACCCACGTCAGATTGCTGAGGCACAAGCTATCAAAGATGCTACGATGGCTTGGCGAATAGCCAAGAACCTACCATCGAAATTTATTCATTTCAATGGTAACTTCCATACTGACAACCATGATGGTATTATTCCTTATCTCTTGCAATACAAACCAGGAACAACCTATACGGTTGTGAGAGCTGTCAGACAAGAAGACATATCTCATTTAGAAGAAGACTATAAGGGCATTGCTGATTTTTATATCTGTGTACCTGAGGATATGACTACATCTTACTAATCACAAAACAGTATTGTAAAAATGCGGACGCTCCTATCGAGTGTCCGCATTCTTTTATGCGCATAGCATGGCTATGATCGAAATTCTTTTCGTATAATCATGAGTAGCCTTCTGCGTCTTATTCAACTACTACAGGACGGATAGAATCCCCACAACGGCAGTTCTCACCATTGTCACCATAGACGCCGTCATTGTCGAATGTGATTGCACGAGCATAATCTGCTGCATATTCAAAGAGGATAGAAGAGAAATAGTAACCACCATATCCCGCATATCTCACAGCCTTGGTATCATCATAGCGTGAACCAGCACATGGAAGGAAAAGGCCTTTTGAGAGATCGTCTTGCGTTATTTCCTTTGGGAATCTGATAGTCATAGCAAACTCTCCCTCTGCAGGTTCGGTAACCAAATAGCCATAGACTTGCTTGTTGTCTTCTACCGTGACATAGCCAAACTGCCATTTACCATTCTGTGCTAATGTGCTGACCTCTGAATAACGTGGTAGGCGATAAGTTCCTTTCGTTGCCCAATAAGCGATATCACCGAATGCTGCTTGATTGAAATCAGTTGTCTCATTTGTGAATTTGTCGTCTGTGTACATCTTGCCTGCGATATCTGTCTTTGTCGTATTTCCGCACACGTCTTTCGAGTAAGTGAGGGCGTTGTTACCACATACACCAAAGTTGAAATGGTCGATCTGGTCGTCAGCCTGTTCTATCTCATACTTATAAGCTTCAGTAGAGTTTCTGTGGAGTCCATATCGTGGCTTAAAGTATTCCCATTGATTGTCTGCAATTTTCCATGTACCCTTGTCATATTGGAGATTTCCTGTTGCCCATTTCACACCAAAAAGCGTAACATATTTCGTTGAGCCCTTTGGTGTTTCTTTAGCTACAAAGGTGATGTCCTCTATGTCGTCGGCGTCGATTTCTATTGTACCACCACTTTTCTTTACCACCTTCATTTGATAGGTTTGTGCAAAGAGTGTCCCGAACGTGAAAGCAAGGAGAATTGTAAGTATATATTTCTTCATTTTCTTGTCTTTTAATTGTTATTAATTTGTTTCGTTAAGTTATTATTTATCTATTGCCATTTTGATGTTCCCATTTGGCGTACAAAGTAGGTAGATGCCTTTAGAGTAGGTTGATAGGTCGATGTCTATCTTACCGTCAGCTGTTGCATGACCCTTAAAGACACGTCGACCGTCTATCGTCATAATGCTAACTGCAGCCTCCGTAGGAAGACCGTTGAGGAGGACATGTCCTATGTGATACTCTACTTGTGGCTTACCTATAGGCTGTTTACTTGGAAGGGAAATGCCTGTAGAAGTACTACTGAAAAAGTATTTAAGCACGCGTCCCAGTTCCACCGTAATGGTCTTCTCTGGTGTTGTTGCCGTCATACTTCCATTTGAGAACGTGATTTGCGGTTGACTTGATAGAGCAAACTCAGCCTTTGTTCCATCACGAAGTTCTACGCAGAAGAACTTTACTGGTTCTGCTGCTCTCACACTGAGAGGTGTGAGAAGGCAGCCGAGCAGTAGAAGAAAGATTAATTTTCGGTTCATTGTTTTGTTTGATTTATTAATAAGATGTCTGTTTTATATCAATGTGATTACTGTTGATGGATGTGTTACTTATTCTTGTGCATGGTATAGGTGACCCTTACCTGTTCATATCCGTTAGCAGCCTCAAAGTCCCAAGGAAATACAAATGTCATCGTTCCCTTTGTAAAGTCGAATTGCCCAGATGGTTCAATCCAGTCAGAAGGAGAGTTGCCAAAGGTATCATGACTGACATCACTGACTGCAAGCCATCTTTGTGGGGCAATCGAACCACCAGCTAAGAGGAACTCGTCAGTCACCTGATACCCTACCATCTTTCCGTTCTCTTTAACGTAGACAAGCGCACCTTCGTCACGTAGCTTCTTTACCCTCTCCCATGCAGAGAAATGGTAGACGAAGGGTAGGGCGGAGATCAGCTCGTCGTAGGCGTTAGGACGTTGAACGAGAAAGTCTATCTTGCCCGATGATGGAACGAGTTTAATATCGTCGAGTGTCATACTAAACTGTTCTTTGGTCGCATCATAACCGATAGCCTGTACGATAGCGTTCCCGTATGGTTGTTGTAGGAAGAACTCCTGATCCTCGACGGTCTTGTGCTTCAATACGTCATAGAAAAACGAGGTGAGTCCCATCGGATTGTCAATAATCTTCAGTACGGGTGTTTCTTCAGTTGCTTTCTCGCTTAGCGTGATGATGCTATAGCCTTTAGTTGTAAATTGCGTTTCTCCTTTGAAATAGCTTTCTTTGTCCTCTGTGTTGAATAACACGGTTGCCTCAACAGGGACCTTACCCATTAAGTTGGTGAGGTCGAACCCATATTTCTGTTTATACCCTTCGATGAGTTGCAGCTGGTGTGCACTTAGTTGCGGAACATCTGAGTCTGGGTTGACGGTTATCTTCACACCTGCGTCGGCTGCTTTTATGCGTGGGTTCGATGTGTTCCCAACACTGATGCTTAGCGTCTTTGGCACGGAGAGCAGATGTTTGGTATTAGATATAACTTTCACCGTAGCCTCTTTCTGGCCAGCTTTGAGCGGAACTACACTTCGTTCTAAACGCACGATCTCATCTTCATTACCTTTTATGTCAAGGTTGATGGTTTCGTCTTTCGTCGGTGCGAATGCTATTAGCAGGTGAAGGGTGATACCTTCTGTATCGTCTTCATTCATAAAAGCATTCCCTACCACAGAGAGTGCAACGTTATTTGTCATCTCTTCATCTGCTTTGTTTTCGGTGCTACAAGCTGCTGTTAGGCATACTATGAGAAGCAACAAAACACTTGTTTTTATGAGTTTCATCTTTTTGTTGTTTTTAATTATATATTTGTTCATTCTTATTCAAGGTTTGTCGACTACATTTCCTACGTACGTGTTGTCAATCGTTATAAGGTTTCCATCAAGTGGGTTGTAGACGAGAGTCCCTCCTTTACACTATTTTCTTGATATTTGTTAGGGGCAGCAAAAGTAAAAAGAAATGGTAGGTCGTACAATACCTAATAATGATGAAATTTCTAACGCTCTGTGTTTTCATTGAGAGGGTGCGTACTTCTTCTCACAGAGTAACACAGAAGAACAGAACACACAAAGGCCAGAAAGATGATGGCCACTATCCCTTCCCCAGCTGGCCCCTCCTCTCTTCCTCAGCTGGCCCCTCCCCCGACCCCTCCCCCGAAGGGAAGGGGAGTGATCACCGAGATACCCCTATAGAGTGGATGTAGGCTTCGTGATACCTCTTATTGGCAGTCTTATAGGGGTAACCTCACATACTACGCCCCTCCCTTCGGGGGAGGGGTTAGGGGAGGGGCCTGCTCCTCATAGACTCGAAACGCTGGTGGAAAGGTTCTGTTAAATCTGTGAGTTCTGTGAAAAAAAAGAATATCCTCCGTGAGAAAAAGAACTCCCCTCCATGAGAGAAAGAACTCCCCAGCGAGTCACATGCGTCTCATCTCATAGCGAGGGTGCGTTCTATTTCTCACAGAGTAACACAGAAGAACAGAACACACAGGGTTTCACAGAGACATTAAGTCAACCGATAACACAGAGCGTTACAGCTAATGTTAGTTGAAAGGCCTCTGTGACCTCTGTATGCCGAAGGCCCTCTGTGGGCTCGAAACGTGCGCAAAAAGGCTCTGTTAACTCTGTGGACTCTGTGAGAGAAAAAAATGTCCACGAATTAAACAGAGCACAAAAATGTTCCGTTAAATCTGTGAGCTCTGTGAGAGATAAAACTCCGCAGCAAGTCTCATAGGCCTTATCTCATCGAGTGGGTGCGTTCTTTTTCTCACAGATAACACAGAAGAACAGAACACATAAAGGCCCACAGAGACATTAAGTCAACCGATTTCACAGAACCTTACACCCACCTTTTGCTATAACGTTCTGTGATATCTGTATGCCGAAGGCCTTCTGTGGGATCGAAACAGTGCGCAAAAATGTTCTGTTAAATCTGTGCGCTCTGTGAGAGAAAGAAATACCCTCTGTGAGAAAAAAGAATATCCTCCGTGAGAAAAAAGAATATCCTCCATGAGAGAAGGAACTCCCCAACGTATTACATGCGTCTCATCTCATAGCGAGGGTTCGTTCTATTTCTCACAGAAAAACACAGATGAACAGAACACACAAAGCCCCACAGAGACATTAAGTCAACCGATTTCACAGAACCTTACAGCCACCTTTAGCTGAAACGTTCTGTGATATCTGTATGCCGAAGGCGTTCTGTGGACTCGAAACGTTGGTGGAAAAGTTCTGTTACATCTGTGTGTTCTGTGAGAGAAAGAAATACCCTCTGTGAGAGAGAAAGATTTCCTCCGTGAGAGAGAAAGATACTCTCTGTGAGAGAAAGAAATATCCTCCGTGAGAAAAAAGCACTACCCTCCGTGCGAGAAAGAACTTCCTAAGGAATCGTGATGTAAAAGAAATAAAAAGATCAAAGGCATACTTAAAAATCAAACCGCTCCCTCCCTCGATTCAAGAACATGCCCTTCTTGATGCGAGAACATGCCCTTTAAGGCCCAAGAACACGCCCTTCTTGAGGCTTGACAAGGCCCTTCTTCTACCTTGTTCGTAACCGTTTGATACTGTGATAGATATAAACACGATTTCTAAACATAAACTTTCCTGCCATTTACTAAACTAAATTCGGAACTTTGTCATACTTTTTCGATACAATAAAAACGCACTAATACTTGAAAGACTACGAATTTCACTAATTGCACCAATGGTGATCACATACAGAGACGATACACTCGATAGGGGTGGAGGGACTGATTATTTGACAAGGGGGAGGGGACTATATTTGAAAGACTACGAATTTCTCGAATTTCACGAATGGTGGACAGAGAGGGAGACGGTGCAGGCGAAGGGGGCGGAGGGGACTGATTGTTTGACAAGGAGGAGGGGACTTTAATTGAAAGACTACGAATTTCTCGAATGTCACGAATGGTGGACAGAGATGGAGACGGTGCAACCTGAAAAGGGAGAATCGGCCTTATTTTTCATCATTGAGCAGGAGATTATGACGGAAAAGGGATGATTTTTCATTAAAAAAACTTAACTTTGTGGGTAATATAACTAAGCAAAGTAAAAGTTACTCTACCAATAATTATCATTGCAATGCCAGTAAACAAGAATGCCTACCTGCGCTATCAAATCTTGGATCAGTGTTTCAGTAATAAGCATCGGAGGTTTAATATAGACGATTTAGTCGATTTTGTTAGTGAGAAGTTGGGCTATAACATCAGTCTGCGACAGATACGGGAGGATATTGCCAACCTGCGTTTGAGTCCTTATCATGCACCGATCCGCGCACAGCAATACGACGGAAAGAAGTGTTATTACCATTATTCTGATCCCGATTACTCTATCTTTAATAACGAGCTGACCACAGAGGAGGTGGCTAACCTCCGTTCAACAATCGACATGCTCAGCCGTTATCGTGGCATACCAACCAACGCTTGGCTGGAAGAAGTCATCTCTAACTTGGAATATCGCTTCGGGGTTAAAGCCAACTCCGAGAACCTTATCGCCTTTGAACAGAATGATATGCTCAAAGGGTTAGAGCATTTGGCAGGCATCATTGACGCTACAATCAATCATCAGACGCTCGAGATAGCTTATCAATCCTACTGGGGTGAGAAGCGAAACATCGTGGTCTATCCCTATTATGTCAAGCAATACAATGGTCGTTGGTTCCTCTTTGGGCAGAATGATGAGAAGGGGAGGATAGAAAGCTACGCCTTAGACCGTATCGAAAGCTACGCCTGTAGCACAAAACCCTTCGTTGAGAACGCCACAACCGACTTCGCATCTTACTTCGATGACGTCATCGGTGTGTCGGTTCCATACGGTGATGTAGCCACCGAGGAGGTCGTCTTGCGGTTCTCGCCTCAGCGTTTTCCTTACGTCCTTTCGAAGCCTATCCACTCCTCACAGCGTGTGTTGTCCGAGCCCAACACAGTCAGTATCCATGTGAAACCCAACCGTGAACTGTCCCAACAAATCCTCTCCTTCATCCCCGATGTTGAGGTACTCTCCCCCGAATGGTTACGCAACGAGATAAGAGACAAGCTAAAAGATAATTTGCAGAAATATCTATCAATGCACGAAGACTGCACAGATAATCATTAACTTTGCATCAGATAAGAAATAAAAGAACAAAAAAAAGATACCCACGATATGAACAAACAACAACTTGCAAACAAGATTTGGGCAGCTGCCAATAAGATGCGTTCGAAGATAGATGCCATTGAGTATAAGGATTATATTCTTGGTTTGATATTCTATAAGTTCCTTTCTGATAACGAAGTGAACTATCTTTTGAAGGCAGGATGGCGAGAAGAAGACTTAGTAAACCTTGTTGAGGACTACGACGACGAGAACGCTAAACTCATCATAGACTACTGTAAGAACAACATAGGCTACTTTATAGCTTACGATCATCTCTTCTCAACATGGATAAAACCCGATAGCAATTTCAACATAGGCGACTTAAGTGTTTCTCTTAACTCGTTCGACCGCTTAGTAAGTCCAAACTATAAGCCTGTCTATGATGGTATCTTCAAGACGTTACAGGCTGGTTTGAGTAAGTTGGGCGACAGTACGGCAAGTCAGACACGTGCCATTAAAGAGCTTATCAAACTTATCAAAGATATCCCAACAGATGGTTCACAGGACTATGACGTCTTAGGTTATGTCTACGAATATCTCATTAGTAATTTCGCAGCCAGTGCAGGTAAGAAGGCAGGCGAGTTCTATACGCCCCACGAGGTGGCTATCCTTATGTCGGAACTTGTGGCGGAGAGTCAGAAGAATAAGTCTCAGATAGAAATCTATGACCCTACTTCTGGATCTGGTTCACTGTTGATTACAATCGGTAAGTCGGTTGGCAGACATATTGCCGATAAGAACAAAGTGAAATATTATGCGCAGGAGCTGAAGGAGAACACCTACAACCTCACCCGTATGAACCTTGTAATGCGGGGTATTCAGCCCAGCAATATCTATACACGCTGTGCCGACTCCTTAGACGAGGACTGGCCTTTACAGCAGGTAGGAAGCGAAATCAATAAGCCGCTCTACGTCGATGCCGTTGTGAGCAATCCACCTTATTCCCAGCATTGGGACCCAACCGACCGCGAGATGGACGCCCGATTTAAGAATTACGGTGTAGCGCCTAAAAGCAAGGCCGACTATGCTTTCTTGCTCCATGAGTTACACCATCTGAAGCCAGATGGCATCCTTACGATAGTTCTTCCTCATGGTGTGTTGTTCCGTGGAGGCGAAGAAGAACAAATCCGAACGAACCTTATTGAGAAAAACAACATTGATGCGATTATCGGTCTACCTGCTAACATCTTCTTTGGGACGGGTATTCCTACGCTTATCATGGTCTTAAAGCAACATCGGGAGAATGACGATGTACTGGTGATAGACGCCAGCAAGTGCTTTGTGAAAGATGGAAAACAAAACAAACTGCGGGCTTGTGACATTAAGAAAATTGCTGATACCGTGCGCGATCGTGCCACGGTGAGGGGCTTCTCTCGCACTGTCAGTCGTGATGAGATACGTGAGAATGGGTACAACCTGAATATCCCTCGCTATGTAGATGGCAATGAGGAGAGCGAACATTACGATATTTATGCGACAGTCTTTGGGGGTATTCCTAATGCCGAAATAGACAGTCTGCAACGCTATTGGGAGGCTTTCCCATCTCTGCGAGCCGACTTGTTTGTGGCAGAGGCGGACAAGCCTTATTCTCTTTTGCGCACGGAGGCGGTAAGGCAGACGATAGAAAACAATGCAGATGTGCAGTCGTTTCAACAGCAGTTCGCCAATGCCTTTGAAGGTTTTGCCAATGCTATGCACCAACGATTGATAGACAACACGATGACAGTTCACGAACTCACCGCATTAGACGAGATAGCCACCGACATCTTTAAGCGTGTGGAGAATATAGCACTCGTGGATAAGTATGCTGCTTATCAGGCTTTAGCAGATAATTGGCAGACGATAGTCAACGACATTGAGACCCTGCAGCAAGACGGAATTAACGCTGCTCGTGAGGTGGAGACAGCTTATAAGATGGTGAAGAAGGGCGATGAAGAGATAGAAGTACCTGATGGTGTAAAGGGTCGTATCATTCCTTTTGAGTTTGTTCAGCAGGCGAAGTTCCAAGCAGAACTTACTGCCATAGCCAATATGCAACAGCGCGTAGAGATCATAGCGAGCGAGCTCGACGACCTACACGACTCGTTTACAGAGGAAGAGACAGAGAACTATTGCGATGCCGAGAAGGACAATGCCTTCGACAAGGCAGCCATCAAAGCCAATACGAAGCCCAAGGCTGACGTAGAACCAGAGACGAAGGCGAAGCTCGAAAAGATAGTTGCACTCTGGAACGAGCAGACAAAGACAAACAAAGAGATAAGAACAGCGAAGCAGCAGCTTATTGATAAGACCGTAAAAGCCATTGAAAACCTATCCGATACAGAGGTGGCAACACTCCTACATGAGAAGTGGATAGAGCCAGTATGTAACGGAATAGACGAGACATTACGTTCGGTACTTACCACACTCGAGACGTCTGTCGTTGCTCTGAACAAGAAATATGCAGTTAGCTATAAGCAAATCAATGACGAGTTTGCCTCAACCAACAAAGAGTTAGCTGGACTCATAGACCAACTAACAGGTGATGAGCGTGCAATAGAAGGGTTAAAGGAGTTGATAAAGGAGTAAGAGTATGAAGCCGAAGATTCTATTTAAAGGATTTGAAGACGATGTGTGGATATCTTCTCAATTTGAAGAAATATTTGAATTAATAAAGAATAACTCTTTATCAAGAGCCGAGTTGTCTTCTGAAGGTCATATAGGGAATATACACTATGGAGATGTATTAGTAAAGTATGGAGAATGCTTAGATACGTCTTCTGACAGTATTACTTATATTCGTAATGATGAAATAGGAGAGGATTTATATAGAAGAGGGGCGTTAAAGAGCGGTGATATAATCTTTGCAGATGCTGCCGAAGACAATACTGTTGGGAAATGTTCTGAACTGATATGTAACGACGAAGAACAAATAGTCTCAGGATTACATACTATTGCGTGTCGTCCTAAAACCGAGATCACGAAAAGATACTTAGGATATTACCTAAATTCAAACGCATATCATAATCAGCTATTGCCTCATATTCAAGGGACTAAGGTTTCAAGTATCTCTCGCAAGGCGATTGTTACAACTTCTATAGTGTACCCTTTTGCACAGAGAGTACAAGAATTGATAGCTACCTATTTTTATCGTCTTGATAATCTCATTTCTACAAGTACATCTCGCCTTGCTTCATTAAAGCAAGTGAAGGAAGCGAGCCTACAAGCAATGTTCCCACAGAAGGGAGAGACCGTACCTAAGATTAGGTTCAAAGGATTTGAAGGAGAGTGGGTTATTACTAAGGCTGCAGAGATATTTAAAACAGTTAATGAACGGAACTTCTCAGGATTACCTGTTTTATCAGCTACGCAAGATAAAGGGATGGTTACAAGAGACTCCATTGGATATAACATATTTCATGAAAAGTCAAATGAATCAACATACAAACATATTGTACCTGGACAGTTTGTTATGCATTTACGTTCGTTCCAAGGTGGGTTTGCACACTCTGCAATAGAAGGTATATGTTCTCCTGCTTACACCATCATGGAGTTTAAGGACAAAGAGAAGAATCATGATTTATATTGGAAATATGTCTTAACATCAAAACGTTTTATCAAAAGTCTTGAGATGATTACATACGGTATTCGAGATGGAAGAACTATTAGCTTTGATGAATTTAAGGAAATGGTCTTTCTTGTACCTAAAGTAGAAGAGCAACAGCAGATAGCCTCTTATTTCACATCTTTAGACAAGCAGATAGCTCTTCAGACGCAACGATTAGAGAAGCTAAAGCAGATAAAGGCAGCTTGCTTAGACAAGATGTTTGTATAACAACCTAATGACAGAATGATTATGAGTAACAACATACAAGGTTTCGTAAAGGAACTTGAATTTGAAGAAGCATTAACTAACCACCTGCTCCAGCACGGTTGGAACGAAGTAATAAAGAACCCAACCGAAGAAGAGCTTGTGCAAAACTGGGCTGATATCATCTATGATAACAACCGAGGCGTAGACCAGTTGGGTAACCATCCGCTCACAGCAAGTGAGATGCAACAGGTTATTGACCAGGTAAACCTTTGCGATTCTCCCTACGCTATCAACAACCTTATCAATGGACAGCAGCTTTGCATCAAACGAGACTGCCAAGAGGATCGTAATAACTATGGTAAGAATGTCTATCTAAAGATATTCGACCCCAAGGAAATCTCTGCTGGGCAAAGTCGTTATCAGATAGTTCGCCAACCAAAGTTCAAGACCAAGGAGGCTATGGCTGGTGACCGACGAGGCGACCTGATGCTGCTTATCAACGGTATGCCCGTCATCCACATAGAATTAAAACGCAGCAAGGTGAACGTGAGTCAGGCTTGTTACCAGTTGAAACGTTACATGCACGAAGGCGTCTTCACGCAAGGTATCTTCTCTATGGTGCAAGTCTTTGTAGCAATGACACCAGAGGAGACACTCTACTTTGCCAACCCTGGTAAAGCAGACAACTTCCAACCACAGTACTACTTCCATTGGGAAGACTTTAACAACACGGTAGTCAACGACTGGAAGAAGGTAGCCACCGACCTACTGTCAATCCCTATGGCACACCAATTAGTAGGTTTCTACACCATTGCCGACGACAAGGACAAGACCCTGAAGGTGCTTCGTAGTTATCAATACTTCGCCGTCAGCAAGATAAGCGATGTTGTAAAGCAAACAAACTGGGACGACCATAAGCACCGAGGCGGTTATATATGGCATACAACAGGGTCGGGTAAGACGATGACATCATTTAAGTCGGCACAACTGATAGCCAACTCTGGTGATGCAGATAAGGTAGTGTTCCTACTCGACCGCATAGAACTCGCAGTGCAATCGCTTGATGAATATAGAGGATTTGCAGGAGAGACAGACTCCATACAAGACACGGAAGACACCAAAGTGCTGCTTGCCAAACTGAAAAGTACGGATAAGGACGACCGCCTCATCGTGACATCTATCCAAAAGATGAGTAACGTAAAGGAAGGAGCAGCCATCTCTAAGGAGCTAATAGACCAGATAGGTAAGAAACGCTTGGTGTTCATCATTGATGAGTGTCACCGTAGTGTGTTTGGTGAAATGCTCATCAGTATCAAGCACACCTTCCCACGTGCATTGCTCTTCGGCTTCACAGGAACACCTGTCTTTGAAGAGAACGCAAAGCACGAGATAATGACAGAGACGCTCTTTGGCGATATGCTTCATAAGTACACCATAGCCAATGCAATTCCAGACGGGAATGTGTTGGGCTTTGACCCATATAGGGTTAACACCTACAACGATGATGAGTTGCGTGAGTTAGTAGCGTTCAGACAGATAGACCTGAAACTGAAAGAGCGTGACCCAGAGGCAGAAGTAAAGAAGCGTACAACGGAAGAATACTTAGAACTCATAGAGAGCGACGACGAACTACGCAGTATCTATGACCGCTTTATGTCCCAGCTGCAAATGCCAGCAACTTATACCGATAATGGGAAAAAGGTGCATGGCATAGAATATTACTTGCCAAAAGACTTCTATGAGAGAGACGAACACTACTTGGCTGTAGTGCAGGATATTATGAAAGGATGGGACAGACTGAGCAAGAACAGTAAGTTCCATGCTATCTTAGCAACGAAGAAGATTTCAGAAGCCATCAGCTATTACAAACTGTTCAAAGAGCATTATCCATCCATGAACGTAGTAGCCATCTTCGATAATAACATCGATAACTCTGATGGTGGGATAGCACGTGAGGATGCACTTATCGAGATGTTGAGAGATTATAATGCCAAATACGGGATGACCTTTCAGCTCTCTAACTATGCCAAATACAAGAAGGATGTGGCTAAAAGGTTGGCACATAAGAAACCCTATATCGACATAGAAGCAGACCATAGCAAACAGATAGACCTGCTGATCGTTGTGACGCAGATGTTGACAGGTTATGACTCAAAGTGGGTCAACACCTTATATGTTGATAAGGTGATGAAGTATGTGGATGTTATTCAAGCCTTCTCTCGTACCAATCGTTTGTTTGGAGAAGGGAAACCCTTTGGTATTATCAAGTGGTATAGCTACCCATACACCATGGAGCAGAATGTCAACGACGCCTTAGAGGTGTATGTAGACAGACCATTAGGGGTGTTTGTAGACAAGTTAGAGAAGAACCTCTCTAATATCAATCAGCGTTTCCTGACCATTAGAGACATCTTCTATTCTCATAATATCAAAGACTTTGAGCGACTACCTGACTCACGTGAAGACAGAAATATGTTTGCGAAATGCTTCTCGGAGATGACCCATTTGATAGAAGCAGCAAAGCTACAAGGATTCGTGTGGGAGCAGACTTTATATGAGTTCCAGCATGGTGACACGTACACAAAGGTAGAAATGGAAATAGACGAGCAGACCTATTATATCTTGTTACAGCGTTATCGTGAATTGTTTGATGGGACAACAACCAGTGAGTCAAAAGACGAATGGGAATATAAGATTGATACTTATATCACCGAAACAGGTACGGGAACTATCAATGCAGAGTATATAGACGCAAAGTTTCATAAGTTTATTAAGAACTTATATACAGAAGGACCAGGTAGTGAACTTACTAAGACGGCTCTGGAAGAACTGTGTAAGACTTTCGCATCATTGTCACAACAAGACCAGCACACGGCGCTTATCATCTTGCATGACATACAGAGTGGAGACTTACACCTCGATAAGGGAAAAACGATATACGACTATATCGCAGAGTATCAGATAAAGGAATTGCGCAAACAGATCATGACGTTAAGTGAGGCAACAGGACTTAATGCAAGTCAGCTCATTAATATCATGAGTAGTGATGTCAATGAACAGAACCTGAATGAGTTTAATCGCTTTGAGAACTTAAAACTTACGCTCGACCTACAAAAGACATGTGTCTTCTTAGCAAAGATAACAGGTGAGACGATTCCTGCCTTTATGGTCTTACCGAAAGCAGACAGTGTGTTGCGGAAATTCATACTTGACTTGGATGCAAGGAAGAAGATACTTGATGCATGGCTAAAGGATGATGTCACACTTGAAAGTGATGAGGAACAAAAGGAAGAAGAAACTACTATAGTACCAATAGTAGAAGAAGAACCAGAAGAGCCAGCACTGGATATTGAAAAGGTAAAGGCAAGGATAGATGAAATCTTAACTAATACCTTGACAGGAGTCAGTAAGTATATGCGTCGACAGGACGAGGTCATTGATAGTGTGTTCTACGTATTAGACAAGAAATCATTGGAAAAGTTAGATGGAGTAGGGCTCTTCATCATGCGTGCCTTTACCAATCTATTTGTAAAGAAGGCCACTATCGTAGACAAGTTCGTAAGTTTCAATCTCTTGGTCACTAAGTTTGAAGCATATTTGAAAAAACTCTTCTTCTTAATGAGGAAGACAGAGGTGCGTCCTCAATATGAAGGACAAGACGTTACGTGGAAAGATGTTATCCATGCCATACGACCCTTATGGAACTTGAAATACAGTGCGAATGAGCAATACAAACAGTTCTATCATTATCTGCTGATGGTGAAGGAGTGGCGCAATAATGAGTCACATATCTCGCCTACAGCATCGGAGAAAGAAGTGGATGCTGCCATCAGTATTATCATTACGATGTATTTCTTTGCAACAGGCTCTTGTATCACCGACCTTGAGAGTGCTGGTCATGACATGGACGCAAGAAGAGATTGTCCGCTTTATGAGTTGCCAGAGAACGACGCTGTAAGTTATAGTCGGGTTGCAGAAGACGGCCCAGATGATAAGTAGGCATTGATGGTGATGTGATGTCTTCTTTCTGAACTGTTGCAAAGAGCGCAACAGTTCAGGAAGAAGATGATTGACAGTTGGCTGTAGATGAACGAAGAATAATCTTTCTGTCATACTTATTATATGTTCCGAGCGGTAAAGGCGTTAGTATTTAGTGGGTTGTAAGACAAAGTTAAAATGACAGCAAACGAAGAGAGAAATAAAGTTGTGGGCAGGAGAGATGTTGTGATGTAAGTTCAATACAAATGATTTCTTTCTATTTTATTGATATATTAAATTAAGGCGCCCCAATCTAAAACTTATGATACTTCACCCTCTTGTATTATTTTACGACCTTCTGAATGGTTATTAAAAAATAAAATCTTATATTTGCAATAGTAAAAGGTATGAGTATGAAGACATCACTGTATTCTATAGGTCACGGACATAAGTCCATAGAGGAGTTTATCGAAGAGCTTAATTCTTTCAAGATTTCCTATCTTATTGACGTGAGGACTGTACCCTATTCAAAGTGGAATCCTGAGTTTAATCAAGAGACCCTGAAGCGAGATTTGAATAAGTATTGCCAGATAAAATACGATTGGTGGGGTAATCCTGAGAGTGACTCATATATAGGAGGTAGACCTTTAAGTACCGAGTGTCTTGATGATGATGGTTTCTTTGATTATAAGGAGATGGCAAAAGACTATCGTTTCAAGAGAGGACTGGAAAGGTTGGTTCTTGCTTCAGAAAATGGTCTTCGTGTCGCATTGATGTGTAGTGAAAGTAATCCATCAGAATGTCACAGAAGTAAACTGATAGGGCGTGAACTTTATTTCCAGTATAAGATTAATATGCGTCACATCATAGATGTATCTAAAAGTATTTCAGAAGTGGATGTGATAAGAGGTTTATGTCGTGGCTGGGAGCCTAATTCTTTATTCTCAGATCAGCCAGAGCCTTATTTCAAGTCTCGCAAATCATACAAATCAACAATACAACTGAGTTATCAATATGAAGACTGAAATTTACACTATCGGAGTTTATGGTTCAACAGAAGAAACATTTTTCTCTAAATTGATTGAAGCACAAGTTGACTTGTTTGTCGATATTCGCCAACGGCGTGGAGTACGAGGTAGCCAGTATAAGTACGTCAATAGTAATTATCTACAAGCTAAGTTGAAGGAACTTGGTATTGGTTATCTCTACATAAAAGATTTATCCCCTACAAAGGAAATCAGAATGAAGCAAAAAGAGGCGGATAAAATAATAGGCGAGACAAAACAAAAACGTACGAAGCTGGGTAGTGTATTTGTGCATGAGTAACGTTTAAAAAATAACTTGGTATTTTTTGTCTCTCCATGAAACCTTGTAGT
>ERZ773074.180-NODE-180-length-29076-cov-26.403087_pt1 | contig 29076 bp, 15 predicted proteins | sample MGYA00580615_ERZ773074 | MGnify/ENA primary metagenome ERZ773074 (study PRJEB29015, sample SAMEA2738126) | human oral metagenome | biome: human oral; feature: human-associated habitat; material: saliva | place: China | collected 2160 ...
TCACATATTACGCCCCTCCCTGCGGGGGAGGGGTTGGGGGAGGGGCCACTATCTTATGGGTTCGAAAAGACGATTGTCTATCTGCTACCGATGGTGAGAATGGACACAGAAACAGGCTAAACGATGTTGTTCATCAAGCCCTACATCCCGACTTTCTCACGTCTTATGAATGCGTTATCAGCTGATTATAAGACGTTTATATCGCCATTTCTTTTGCTTAACAATACCCCCTCACGCTCCGTACCTCTTATTAACAAGCAGACTGACGGCCGTCTCCGACCACACATGACAGGAAATATTCGGTCCAAAGAAAGGCTGTTGTCGATTTTTATTCGTACATTTGTCAAGTCGGTGCTTAGTCTATCTCGCTTGTCTCCAACGCTTAACAAAGCAGGTTTCACTATTCGACAAGCCACCGAACAGTCCTCTTTACTCCCGCTCCTTCTATGTGTTCTCCATTCAGGTCATTGAGGAATTAGGAGGTAAAAAAAGTCTTATCAATCTCAGAAACGATGCTGTTTTTATATAGATTACCACGAAAGTTTCTTATCATTTCGTCGATACTTTGCACGCTCATTATCGCTTTTCTTGTTTGGAAAACGACAAGACCAAAGTATGTATGCACGAACAGCATGGGTCCCGTAGTCGTCGATAGTTGGTTGGATAGGGGCTATAAGGTTATCGGGAAATACAAGCTCTTAAATCCACGCCCCCTCCCGCTCACGGAGAGCGACTGGTTGTTTATCCACAAGCTGCTCCCTGCATGGGTGCGTAAACACTACCCTAAATATCAGCACACGCCCACAATAAGCCAGCTGTCCATCGATTCCTTAAAGTCGAACACATCCTATCAATTCACCTTACTCCATGATGGCAAACTATTAGAAGAGGATGTCTACCTCCTTTCATTGCCTTCCTCTAACGTAGACCAACCGCTGAAGATTTACATCCCCAAGGCCTCTGTCGCTGACGAAAAGCAACTTACAAAAAACGGCAAATTGGTCAGCAAGTCCGTCTTAGTCTATCCCTTCTTAACGGAAGCATGGGAGAGAAATATCAACGAAACAAAGCCGTATGGTATAGGCGACATGTGGTAGAGCACTATATATGGCCTTGATAGCCAACAAGTCCTATCCGCACTTATCCCCGCCCCTACCCCATCTTGTCACTACGCCAGCACCAAACTACCATTACACCAGCCCAAACTTGTAAACATCTTTCGCATTCCTTATTTCCAACACATGCTTTTCAAGCTTCAAGACCATACCTTTCTACGTTCGAGAACATGCTCTTCTTGCCGATAGAACACGCCCTTCTTGCCCCTTGAAGAGGCCTTTCTCCAACACACCTCATAACCCTCTGATTTCATGTAGTTTACGAACACCATAGCAGAAGATATTATTCCTCCTTATTAAGGGAGTTAGAAGCCAATCAATGTAATGATTTTTTATTGGCTCATTGCATATCATCTTTCAAAGACTTTACCTCCTCCGATAGCAGTAACGATCTGTGTTCTCTGTGAGAGAAGGTACTCCCAAGTGAAACTCAAGCATCCCTTTTCTCATTGAGGGTACGTTCTATTTCTCACAGAAGAACACAGATGAACAGAACACACAGGGTTCAAAGCAAGTAGTGGCCCCTCCCCCGTCCCCTCCCCCGAAGGGAAGGGGAGTGATCACCGAGATACCCCTATAAGAAGGATGTAGGCTACTTGTTGTCCCTTATTCGTGCCAACATTAGCAGTAACGCTCTGTGAACTCTGTATGCCGGAGGCCTTCTGTGGGCTCGAAATGTGCGCCAAAAAGCTCCGTGAACTCTGTGCGCTCTGTGAGAGAAAAAACTCCCCAGCGAGTCTCAAAAATGTTCTTTTTCTCACAGAGAACACAGAAGAACAGAATATACAGCATTTCACAGAGACATTAAGTCAACCGATTTCACAGAACCTTACAGCCGTCTTTGGCAGTAACGTTCTGTGAATTCTGTATGCCGGAGGCCTTCTGTGAGTTCGAAACTATGCGCAAAAAGGTTCTGTTAGATCTGTGAGTTCTGTGAGAGAAAGAAATGTCCTTTGTGAGAGAAAGGACTCCCCAGCGAATCTCATAGGCATTATCTCATAGAGTGGGTGCGTTCTATTTCTCACAGAATAACACAGATGAACAGAACACACAAAGCTTCACAGAGACATTAAGTCAACCGATTTCACAGAACCTTACAGCCAACAGAAGCCTCACCCCCAGCCCCTCTCCGAATGGAGAGGGGAGTGATCACCGAGATACCCCTCCATGTCCTCCAAATGTTTAGCAGCCCATCTTCTATCATTAGCAGGCTAAAAGGGGTAACCTCACATACTACTCCCCTCTCCATTCGGAGAGGGGTTGGGGGTGAGGCCTCTGTGTTCTCTGTATGCCGAAGGCGTTCTGTGGGCTCGAAACGTGCGCCAAAAAGCTCAGTGAACTCTGTGTGCTCTGTGAGAGAAAAACCTATCCACACACACCTACAATGTTCTATTTCTCACAGAATAACACAGATGAACAGAACACACAAGGTTTCACAGAGACATTAAGTCAACCGATTTCACAGAACCTTACAGCCGTCTTTGGCAGTAACGTTCTGTGAATTCTGTATGCCGGAGGCCTTCTGTGAGTTCGAAACTATGCCCAAAAGGTTCTGTTAGATCTGTGAGTTCTGTGAGAGAAAAAACTCTACAAAGTATGCAAGCAGGCCTATAGGGGTAACCTCACATATCACTCCCCTCTCCATTCGGGGAGGGGTTGGGGGAGGGGCCACTACTTTCCTATCATCATGAATAAAACCTCCTTTCTCTTTGTACACTATAAAAAAAGTGTTATATTTGCACCTGTAAACCTAAATCAAAGCATTTATGTCTAAATCTACTACTGTCTTCTTGGGTATAAGGAAGCATGCGCTATACCGCAACAAGTAGAGATAAACAACTTTATATATATGCAAACAAAAGTATTATACGGCTTGACAGGGGCACTGGCAATGGGTGCGGTCGTTCCTGCACAGGCACAGAAGAAACCGATGAACATCGTTTTCATTATGAGCGATGACCATTCGTATCAGACGATCAGTGCGTATGACAAACGGTTTATCAGTACTCCTAACATCGATTGGCTGGCTGATAACGGTGTGAAGTTCCAAGAGAGTTTCGTCGCAAACTCGCTTAGTGGGCCTTCACGTGCATGTATGCTCACTGGTAAACACAGCCATGCTAATGGCTTCACCGACAACACCAAGACCTTTGATGGTAGTCAGCAGACCTTCCCAAAGCTGCTTCAAAAGCAGGGCTACCAGACTGCCATGATTGGAAAATGGCATCTCACCTCACTCCCAACAGGCTTTAATTACTGGGACATCCTCATCGGACAGGGCGACTACTACAACCCTGACTTCCTTAGTAATGGTAAGAGAATACGCCGTTCGGGCTATGTCACGAATATTATTGCAGACATGGCGATAGACTGGATGGAGCATAAACGCGATAAGACAAAGCCTTTCTGTCTGCTAATGCACAATAAAGCGCCTCATAGAGTATGGAATCCTGATACTTGCGACTTGCGTCTTTATGACGACGTGACCTATCCGTTGCCTAAAACCTTCTATGATGACTATGCTGGAAGACTTGCTGCTCAGAAGCAGAAGATGAGCATCATAAAGGATATGGACCTTGTCTACGACAATAAGATGGCCGATAAAGAGAACGAGATCCATACTACTACGGGCCTTGAAGCATGGGGACGTGCAAACTACAACCGTATGTCGCCTTCACAACGTGCACAGTGGGATAGCTATTACGACCCTATCATCAAGAAGTTTAAGGAGGATAAACTCTCTGGTAAGGCACTGGCCGAATGGAAGTATCAACGCTATATGCACGACTACATGCGAGTAATTCATTCTGTCGACCGCAACGTTGGACGTGTCATTGAATACCTCCGTGAACATAACTTACTGGACAATACTATAATCGTCTACACCTCTGATCAGGGGTTCTACATGGGCGAACATGGATGGTTCGACAAGCGTTTTATGTATGAGGAGTCGTTCCGCACGCCACTATTGATTTACTTCCCTGGGGGCAAGCATGGCGTTATCAACGAGATGGTTCAGAACATCGACTATGCTCCAACATTCCTCGATGTGGCTGGCGCAAAGATACCTTCCGATATACAGGGGCGTTCGTTCCTACCGCTGTTAGAGGGTAAGAAGCCATCAGACTGGCGCAAGTCGCTCTATTATCACTACTACGAATACCCTGCCGAGCACTCTGTTTGCCGCCACTATGGTATTCGTACGAAGCGATATACGCTCATTCACTTCTACAATGACATCGACTCTTGGGAGCTATACGACCTAAAGAAAGACCCTGAACAGATGCATAATATCTACGGGAAACCCGGTACGGAGAAGCTCACAAAGAACTTGAAGAAGCAACTCCTGCAACTTCAGGTGCAATATAATGACCCTATTCGCAATAAGGGACTATAAGTCTTGAGCGTTAACGCTACTGAGATACCCCTACAAAGAGGCTGACTTACAGTGCACAGCGTGTGTGTGTAAGTGCTCTTGTAGGGGTTTCTTTGTGTCTTATCATGCCTGCCTATCGAGGAAAGGACAGATGGGACTGCCTGTGTGAGGAATCTTCTTCCATGAAAAACGCAAGGTTCTGTTACTATGAATTATCTTTATAGACACGTTAATCGAACCACTTAGAAAGGCTCATCATATCCGTCTCTTTTACTATCGTAACCTCCTTACTATCAAAGACTTGAACACTTTCCTACAAGAAGGGCATGTTCAAGGGGCAAGAAGGGCGTCTTCAAGGGGCAAGAAGGGCATGTTCTGCATGCTTGAAAAGCCTTGTCTTGGACAGAGTAAAGGCCCCTGTGGATAGGACAGGTAAACATTCTTTACACGACAGGGAGGGGGGACAGGGTAAAAGGAAGACAGGGTAACATGAGAACAAAGGGTAGTAACAGGGGAATAAGAGACAGAGTAACAAAGGAACGAGGGGTAGTAACAGAGGATGAGGAGACAGGGTAACATGAGAACAAAGGGTAGTAACAGAGGAGGAGGAGACAGAGTAACAAAGGAACAGAGGGTAGTAACAGAGGGAGAGGGGGATTGGAGTGTGTAATGTAGATGAAGGAGAATAACAGAGAGAAGGGAGAAAGCAAAAGGAGAGGGTGGGTTTTTGGTTGGATTAGTCAAGTCATATCGTGGATTGAATCGCTGTGTTATGTTCGCTAATCGGCTCTTAAAAGGATGGAGAAAATATAAGAATAATAAGCTGCCCATACCCTACTCTACGCAGAGAAAGCATGAGAACAATAAGACAGACTACTTTTGTAGAATATTCTGAAAGCTAAAACGTTACAAAGACAATAAGAGTATCTTAGTAACTAAAGGCTAAAACATTTCTCAAACCGTGAGACTCTCTCAATAACAATAGGCTGAAACGCTTCATAGACTATGATAGTATATCAATAACAAAAGGCTGAAACGTTGCGCAGTTCATGAGGTTTTCTCAATAACAAAAGGCTGAAACGTTGCACAGACTATGAGGCTCTCTCAATAACAAAAAGCTAAAACATTGCGCAGACTATGAAACTCTCTCAATAACAAAAGGCTGAAACGTTGCGCAGACTATGAGAGTATCTCAATAACAAAAGGCTGAAACGTTGCGCAGAACATGAGATTTTCTCAATAACAAAAGGCTAAAACATTGCGCAGAACATGATATTTTCTCAACAACAAAAGGCTGAAACGTTTTGCAGACTATGAGACTTTCTCAATAACAAAAGGCTGAAACGTTACTTAGTTCATGAGGTTTTCTCAATAACAATAGGCCGAAACGCTTCATAGATTATGAGAGTATATCGGTAACAAAAGGCCGAAGCGTTTTACAGACTATGGGGTAACTCGGTGATCACTCCCCTCTCCATTCGGAGAGGGGACGGGGGTGAGGCTCCCTTCTCCCCTAAAACTCCACAGTCACCCTACCGTTTATTTGTCGGCCAGTGAGGTAGTTTGGCACCGCATACTGCTGTCCGGCGATGTCGGTAACCCAGTAGTATGAGTTGACGTTGTTTATCCCGAAGAGGTTTAAACAGTCTATTCCAAGCCAGATGTTCTTAAAGACTGTATTGCTGCGACCGTCATGGTTGTCTAATAGTCGGTAACTCATACCGATGTCGGCACGCTTATAAGCAGGTGCTCGGAAGGTGTTGTTCTCCAGTTCCTTGTGTGGTGCAGAGAACGGCAGACCGTCAGCATAGGCCAATTTCAGCGACATACGCCATCGTGTAGTCCCTGGGAAGAAGTCTGTAAAGTATAGGTTTAGCGCATAGCGTTGGTCGGTTGGGAGTGGAATACGCTTACCATTCAACTTCATACTCGTGTTCATCACGCTGAGTGTCAGCCATGAGTCAGCACCCGGAACGAACTCACCAAAGAGCTTGAGGTCGAGGCCTGTGGCATGACCCGAGGCCGTGTTTTCACCGTAATAAGTCACCTTCACATTGTCGACCGAGTAAGGGACGAGGTGTGAGAGTGCCTTGTAATAAGCTTCAGCAGTGAACTTAAACGGCCTACCCATCATCTCGAAGCGATAAGTCATGCCTGCCAACGCATGGATAGACTGCTGTGCTCGTATCTTCTGGTTCAGTGTTGCGTAGGTGACACCATTGACGATTGACGTGTCGCGAAGCTCCTTATAGAACGGAGCTTGGTAATAGATGCCCCCAGCAAGACGGAAACTTAGGTTGCGGTTCCTGCCCGGTGTGATTGTCAGCGAGGCTCGAGGCGAGAACAGACTCTCCCCATTAAAGTCCCAATGGGCAAAGCGTACGCCATAGTTCAGCGTGAACAACGTCGGAACAGAGTCACGTGTTTGGAAGTTCCACGTATCTTGTAAGTAGCTCTCGAAGCGTTTCGCATTCAGTTCGTTACGAGCCCGAAGCGAATAGATCATCTTTAAGTCGCGCCCAGTATGCGGTACGTTATACCCTGCCGAGTCACGGTATTCATATTCAGCCGAGTTCTCCTTGATGCGTTCGAACTTATAGGTCACCGCCCCCTCGAGCCTGTGTTTACCCATGCGGTGCTGCATCATCAGTTTCAAACTGCGCACATTCGCATTAAGATAGTCACGAGAATGTTGCATATACGTACCCACCCCGAGGTTCTCCGATGTCTCCGTCTGTGTGAGCCAGTACTGTCCTTGTATGTCATAGCGTTCCTGCTCCTTCGTTGTGAAGGCCGATGCGAGAAGGGAAAGGTCGGTGTTTGCACCCAAATGGCGTGTGATAGCCAACGAACCAAAGAATGTTCTAAAGAGGTCTCGTTCCTTTCCATCGAAGTAGACACGGAACTTCTTGACGTTCTGAAGCGTTCCAAAGTTCGTTTCTCGGTCTTCTGGCTCAAAGTCATAACGGTTTTCTGATATATTACCGATAAAGTCCACCTGCCAACGCTTGTTGGGTTTCCATGAGAGATAAGTCTGATAATCGAGGAACGATGGCCGATATTCGCCCTTAGTCTGGAGTGATCCAAGGAGATAACGATTAGTTTTATAACGCACACCATTGGTCCACGTCAACTTCTTCGTAGCCAGTCCGAGGTAGGCCGAAGCCCCTAAGAGAGAGGCCGAAACCGTTGCCTCGGTCCTCTTCGGCCGTTTATAAGTGATGTCTAAGGCCGAGCTCATCTTGTCACCATACTTTGCCTCGAAGCCACCCGTTGAGAAACCAACGCTCTCAACCATGTCGGGATTGATGATGGAGAGCCCCTCCTGCTGTCCACTTCGCACTAAGAAAGGTCGGAACACCTCTATGTTATTGATATAGACAGAGTTCTCGTCGAATGTTCCTCCACGCACGTTATACTGCGAGGAGAGCTCAGAGTGGGTCGAAACACCCGCCTGTGTCTGTACTAACTCTTCGACAGCGTTGCCCGAAGTAGAGGGTCCTTGCTTCGTCTTCTGAACGTCTAACTCCTCCGTCGTACCGTGCTGCTTGGTCTTTCCTTGCACTACCACCTCTTGCAGTTCGTTGTCGTCAGCAAGCTGAATGAGCATTGTCTGCTTCCCTTTTGGGCGCACGAGAATCCTCGTCTTGGTCTTGTAACCAATCATAGAGAAGCGCACCTTCACGGAGTCCTCACTATGTAGTTGCATATTGAACTCACCTTTCAGGTTGGTCATCGACAGTTTTCCTTGCGTAACAACCATGACTGAAGCTAACTCGATAGGGTTCCCGTCCTTGTCAGAAACCTTCCCTTGCAGCGTAAATGATTGTGCACCTGCTATCTGAGCAGCCACGATGAACAATAGTAGTAATATGTATTTCTGAATGTCCTTACGTCTCATACCTTATATAACGATGGTGTTGTGGTTTTATTGTCCTACTCAGTCGCTTAGAAGAGAAAGACTTATTGCAAAGCTGCCCTCGTCCCTCACGATTCCTCGTCAGCCTATACAAAAAAAGTGGATGTGCCCTATTCGACACATCCACATCTATCATTAATGTTTTGTTGTAGCCTTTTCTTAGCCCAAGTACTTCATGAGTACGCGTGCATTACCGCTCTCACGAATCTTTTCGATAGCCTTCTCACGAATCTGGCGAACACGCTCACGGGTAAGACCCATCTCTGTTCCAATCTCTTCCAGACCCTTCTCTTGACAGCCAATACCGAAGCACTCGGTAACAATCTTTATCTCTCTATCCTTAAGAGTGTTCTGTAGAACGGCCCGAAGGTCGTCTGACATAGACTCGAAATCGACGCTGCGATCGGTGCGAGAGTCGTCACCTGACGAGAGCATATCACTCATTGAGTTATCGTCATCATCGCTGAAAGGAGCGTCGATACTCATGTGGTGGTTGTCAGCACTTTGACTTTGACGGATGCGAGCCTCGTCGATACCAGTCAACTCAGCCAACTCGTGGATAGAAGGACGACGGTTGTGTTGCTGCACAAACTCGTTCGTCACCTGGTTAATCTTAGATATAGCACCCACCTGATTGAGCGGTAGTCGCACAATACGGCTCTGCTCAGCGATAGCTTGCAGAATACTTTGACGAATCCACCAGACAGCATACGAGATGAACTTAAAGCCACGAGTCTCATCGAACTTCTCGGCCGCTTTAACCAAGCCAATGTTTCCCTCGTCGATAAGGTCGGTCAGAGAAAGACCTTGGTGTTGGTATTGTTTAGCCACAGAGACGACGAAACGGAGGTTAGCCTTAATCAGTTTCTCCTTCGCGCGTTCGCCTTTTCGGCCGCCCTTATGGATTTCCTGTGCCAGTTCAATCTCCTCGTCAACGGTAATCATCGGCTCACGTCCGATCTCAACAAGGTACTTATCGAGTGCCTCACTGGAACGGTTAGTGATACTTTTTGAAATCTTAAGTTGTCTCATGAATGGTTTACTATTTCCTCCTAAAACTATAGCTATATTCCGTTATCCTAAGTTGATACGGCTTGCAAAGGTACATATAAATATGTGAATAGCCAAATCTCCGTGCGTTTAGTTGTGCTTTTTTATGCTTTTTTATATGTTTCAGGGAGGGAGAGGGGCTACGAGGCAGTGCCTCGTAGAACTGAACAGCAGGCGACGAGAGTAGGGACAGCAGGGGTCGGAGGCTACGAGGCAGTGCCTCGTAGAACTGAACAGCTGGGAAGGGAGGAGAGGTTATCACCAGCAGGTATGCTAATTATGCGAGCAGGAAATGTAATTTTTTTTCGCTAACTAATCCCTTCTACAATCGAAAAGGAGCTTAGCTTGATAAAAGAAGAGGCCCTTCTCCGTTCAAGAACATGCCTTTCAACGTTCAAGAAGGGCGTCTTCTTCATACATGAAGGGCATATTCTCAAACGCTATTCGTAACTTTCTGATTTATTGGAGGTTATAAAAAACATTACAAGAGACGTTATAGCCCTCACGTGAGGGAGTTTAGCTTAGTTGGCTGTAATGATTATTTACCATCTTATTAACTCACCTCACTCCCAGGCTTCACCCCAAACGAAAGCAGTAACGCTCTGTGTTCTCTGTATGCCGAAGACCTTCTGTGGACTCGAAACTGTGCGCAAAATTGCTCAGTGAACTCTGTGCGCTCTGTGAGAGAAAAACCTCACCACGCCCCATGCAAGCAGCCCAATAGGGGTATCTCGGTAATCACTCCCCTTCCCTTCGGGGGAGGGGTTGGGGGAGGGGCCACTATCTTGTGGACTCGAAACGTGCGCCTAAACGCTCAGTGAACTCTGTGCGCTCTGTGAGAGAAAAAACTCCCCAGAATAAAAGAAAGAACTAACCAGCGTGAGAGAAAGAACTAACCAAGAACCATGTTAGCAGCCCAATAGGGGTAACCTCACATTTCACTCCCCTCCCTACGGGGGAGGGGCCGAGGGAGGGGCCGCTACAATCTACGCCTGTTTCCACCCCTTTTACAACACCACCTTATCCGCAGCTTTCTTCAACGTAGCCAAGAAGTGCACTGCTTCCTCGTGTTGATTTTCGTGGAAGACATTGTTTTCGCCCACTTTGAGGACGATGTCGTTACCCTCTTCCCGCTGTATATGTAGTCGTCCACGGCGGTCGAGAACTATTGCTTTCACGTCGTCCATGAGCAGATGTTCCATGTCCTTCGCATGGTGATCATTATGTCGGATGTTATAGAAAGGCGGGATAGCCAAGGCATGGATAGGTACGAGATGCAGTTCATGACTGTTATAGACCACGAGCACAGGCACATGACGACTAATGATGTTATAGTCGACACGTGTTGACAAGTATCGTTTATCCCGTATGTCAATCTCTGGATAGTCCTTTTCGATAAAGCGCATTGCTGCAGCAGCATACCGTCCCCTACTCTTTCTACCCACATAACGTGCGTAGAGCACCATTAGACAAATGATAATAATCGCCACAACAGGGATTAGAAACATATATGTATCCATAATCATAAATGTGTTTATTTTATTAACAGGCGTACTACTCATTGCAATCCCCACAAGGACACCATAGTACGCCTTATCTGTTTATTATCCTGACTCATCGTTACTCCTCTCCAAGAAGCAAACTCATTATAGTGGACGCGACAGCCGATACAACCCACAACAGGCCCTTGCAACATGCGTCCACCTTATTATATATATAGCCCCAAACCCACATCAGTTCACTATCTGAACAAGAGTTGAAGGCCTATACCTTATTTTATATATAGCCACAAACCCACATCAGTTCACTATCTGAACATGAGCTACAGGCCTATACTTTATTATATATATAGCCATCCACCCACATCAGTTCGCTACCCGACCGTAAGCTGAAGGCCTATATCTTATTATATATACAACCCCAGACCATTTGCTTGTGCCATCACAACACCGATCTACGCCCATCCCATAGCCGACCACCGTTCACACCCACCCCTTCCAATCCTTAAGAGGACCTAAGGGGTATCTCGGTGATCACTCCCCTCTCCATTCGGAGAGGGGTCGGGGGTGAGGCTTCCGTTAGCTGTTTTCTCCTATCATTTCCCCCTCTTCTTCCACTCTACATACCCAGCGCCAGCGATGGCGAGGAGCAAGATCACGATAGCGATATAGGCGATTGTCTCAGTGGTAGAGATACTTGTTGGGTGGAAATCGAGCACCACAGTGTGTTTACCTGGCTTCACACTCACAGCACGGAGGATATAGTTTACACGGCCAATCTCGGCAGGCTGACCATCGATAGTTGCCTTCCAACCAGGGTAGTAGACCTCAGAGAAGACTACCACACCGCCGTTGCGTGACGAAACAGTGTACTGCAGGTTGTTTGGTTCATACTTATCAAGCTTAACGAAGGCCGTTGAGTCGTTCGCCTTCGCCTGTCCTAACACTGCTTCAAATTTCTTATCAGCAACCGCTTCATGGCGTACATCGATCTTACCAACCGCTGCATACTCCGCATTAGCATCGTCGACAAAGGTTAGTTTATCGACAAACCAGCCGTTACCCTGTGCGTATGGGTTCAGTAGCGGTGCTGTTTGACCACCTTGCAAAGGTAAGATAAAGTACTTCGTGTTCAACATGTTCAGCACAGGGAAGGTCTTCACACCATCCACCGCACGCATGTTACCGCCCGTAGCAGCAATGGCCTGCATCGCCTTCTGCATCTCCGGAGCAATGTAAGCATCGATCATCTCTTGATAACGACGGAGCTTAGCAGGGTGATAACCACCGATACTCTTGTGGAAGTAAGAGGTCTCGTTCTCGTTAAAAGTATTCGAAGCGAAATTCAATACACGATAGTCAAGGCTCTTGTCCTTATTTATCTCCGTGTCAGCAGCCGTTGGCTGTTGTGGCATATCACGTTCGCTCTTCGGTACAAACATCTCGTCATTGAGGTAGCGCTTGTCCACCTGCCACATATCCACAAGACAAAGCACTAACAGAGCGGCCACCATATAGTCGGCACGGAGCTTCTTCATCTTATAAACGAAGAGTAGGGCAAACCCGATGAGGATGATGACAACCGAACGCCAAGCGTCAGCGCTGACCATAGCCGCACGCATCGCAGAGATGTTAGAAAGGATAGTACCAGCCGTATTAGCGTCCATTCCCTGCACACTACCAAGCATTTGGCGTTCTTGATCGCTCACAAACGGACCCATCATATCGGGGAACAAAGCCACTAAGAAGGCCACACCAGCTGTCAGAGCAAGGCTGATATAAGCATACTTCATCTTCTTTCCTAAGAGATCAGGCTCGTCCACGAGGCGTTTCAACGTCAGTGCTGCCAAGAGAGGGATAGTAAATTCGGCAATGACAAGGATACTCGCCACCGTTCGGAACTTTGCATACATCGGTATGTAGTCGAGGAAGAAGTTCGTGAAGCCCATGAAGTTATGTCCCCATGAGAGTAGGATTGACAGTACGGTGGCTGCCACAAGGGCCCATTTCGTAGCCCCCTTCACCAAGAAGAGGCCTAAGATGAAAAGGAAGAGGACGAACGCACCGACATAGACAGGGCCGCTCGTACCCGGTTGTGTACCAAAGTATTGTGGGAAAGCATCGTAGATTTGCGGTATCATCGACTGCACCTGTGGGTCAGCCTTAGCCATTGCCGTCTCGCTCTTACTAAGAGGAACACTCGCCCCGCCCTTTGCGTCGGGCACAAGTAAGGTCATTGTCTCATCAATACCGTAGCTCCATTGCGTGATATAGTCACGGTCTAAGCCCGAACTCGTCTGGTTGGCTCCATCGGCTTTCAGCAACTCGCTCTTGCCACGCATACTCTCTTTCTGATACTGCCAAGTGTGATAAAGGCTTGAGAGATTGATTAATACACCAATCAAAGCAGCCACCGCCAACACGCCCGTAGCCTTAAGGAAGCCCATAAGCTGCTTCTGTCGAACAGCTTGAACAAGGTAGGCAATGACCATAAAGGCTATGATGAACAGATAATAATAGGTCATCTGCACATGGTTAGCCTTCACCTCAAAGGCGGTAAAGATGGCTGTCACGATGAAACCAGACAGGTAACGCCCTCGATAAGCCAGTACTACACCCGCTATCATAGGCGGCAGATAGGCCAAAGCCATTACCTTCCAGAGGTGACCAGCAGCTATGATAATAAGGAAATAGGACGAGAAAGCCCACATGACACTGCCCAATGCGGCCAGAGACTGGCGGAAATCGAAGGCTCTCAAGAGGATATAAAAGCCCAAGAGATAGACAAAGAGGAACCATACATTCTCTGGTAACCACAGGTGATAAGCATTCATCACCTGCGACAAGCCGTCGGTCGACTGGTAAGAAGGCGACATCTGATAGGTAGGCATACCGCCGAAGATGGAGTTTGTCCAGCGTGTTGTCTCCCCTGTACGGTTCTGATACTCTGTCAATTCCTGCGCCGAGCCGACACCAGCTGAGGCGTCGTGGCGATAGAGAATCTTACCCTGAGTGACGGGAACAAAGAAGTATGCGAACGAGATGAGCGCAAACACCACCACTACCACTACATCGGGTAGACATCTTTTCCAAGTTTTCATTCTTATTTGTTTTACTTTTGTCGGATGTACAAGATAATGTTTGCAAAGATACAAAAAACTAATAACTTACAATATTCAGCTTCTAACTTTTTCGTACCTTTGCACTATGAAAATAGGAATCATCGTTGCGATGGACAAAGAGTTCGAGCAACTTAAAGCTATTTTGGCTCATTCTCAGACGGAGCATTTCAATCATAAAGACTTCGTCTCAGGCCAGTTGGGAGAGAAGACTGTCATCCTTCAGCAGTGTGGTATTGGTAAGGTGAACGCAGCCATCGGTGCTGTCGAGATGATTAATCGCTTTCATCCCGACTTGATCATCTCCAGTGGCTGTGCTGGTGGGGCTGACACATCGTTAGAGGTGACCGATGTTGTGGTGGCGAAGGAGTGTGCCTACCACGATGCCTACTGTGGCGACGAGGTTGCCTACGGTCAGATTATCGGTATGCCGGCACGCTTCAAGGCTCCTTCGAAGCTCATCGAACGGGCATTGTCACTGAACAGTCAGACAGACGGTGAGGGTCTTCACATCAAGGCCGGACTAACCGTAAGTGGCGAGTGGTTTGTCAACTCACGTGAGAAGATGCGTGAGATAATGGCGCATTTCCCTGAGGCAACGGCGGTCGACATGGAGAGTTGTGCCATTGCGCAGGTATGCCATATCTATCAGACACCGTTTGTCTCCTTCCGTGTCATCAGTGATGTACCGCTCAAAGACCATAAAGCCAGCCAGTACTACGACTTCTGGGAGCGTATCGCAAACGGTAGCTTCGAGGTTACAAGGCGCTTTGTAGAGGGGATTGAAGCAGGTGATGGGTGCTGAGTGATGGGGTGTTATTAGCCTTATTGCCCCTATTGGCCTCATTAGCCTTATTAGCCTTATTGGCCCAATAGCCTTATTAGCCCAATACCGTTATTGGCCTTATTGGCCTCATTAGCCTTATTAGCCCAATAGCCTTATTGGCCCTATTAACCCCATCGCCCTTATTAGCCCAATAGCCTTATTGGCCCTATTGGCCTCATTAGCCTTATTAGCCCAATAGCAACAATCAAATTAAGAATCAAAAAACAAAAGACAATGAATAAAATTCCTTCCTTCACCATCGACCACGAGCGACTGCTGCGTGGCATTTACGTAAGTCGTAAAGACGAGGTGGGCAACGAGACCGTTACTACCTTCGATATCCGAATGAAAGAACCAAACCGAGAACCAGTATTGCATGTCGGTGCTATCCATGCTATCGAACACTTGGCTGCCACCTTCCTACGCAACGATCCCGAGTGGAAAGACCGTGTTATCTACTGGGGACCAATGGGTTGCTTGACGGGTAACTACCTCATCCTACGTGGTGACTTGGCCTCAAAAGATATCGTAGACCTCATGCGTCGCACCTTCCAGTTCGTTGCCGACTTCGAAGGCGACATCCCCGGTGCTGCCCCACGCGACTGTGGTAACTACCTCCTCCACGACCTCCCCATGGCTAAATGGGAGTCACGAAAATTCCTTACTGAGGTGCTCAATAATATAACTGACGCTAATCTCAATTATCCAGAGAAGGAGGAATGAGGGGTGGACTGCGTCAGTTGACGAGTTGACTGGGTCAGTTGACAAGTTAACAAGCAAACAAGTTGACGAGTTGACGGTGTCAGTTGACGAGTTAGCGGTATCAGTTGGCGAGTTAACAAGCAGACAAGTTGACGAGTTGACGGTATCAGTTGACGAGTTGACAGGACTGTAGACGAGTTGACAAGTTAATTGTTCAAACAGGAAAGGAGTTTACAAGTAAATGAGTGAACAAGCTGTTTCTATGAAACAGCAGGCTATCAACACATCCGCTTCTGCCCCCTTTTCATTCCAAATAACAGGGTATAATGGGAAGTAGCAGACAGTCAACACACCCGCTTCTGCACTCTTTTCATTCCAAATAACAGGATATAAAGGGAAATAGCAGGCTATCAATACACCTGTATCCGCACCCCTTCCTTATCAAAGAGCAGGATATAAAAGGAAGAAGCAGGCTATCAATACATCCACATCCGCACCCCTTTCATTCCAAAGAGCAGAATATATAAGGGAGTAGCAGGCTATCAATACACCCGCTTCCGCACTCTTTTCATTCCAAATAACAGGATATAAAAGGAAGTAGCAGGCTATCAACACACCCACTTCCGCACATCTTTCCTACCAAAGAGCAGGATATAAAAGGAAGTAGCAGGCTATCAACACACCCACATCCGCCCCCCTTTCCCTATCAAAGAGCAGGATATAAAAGGAAGTAGCAGGCTATCAACACACCCGCATCCGCACATCTTCCAAGCCAAAGAACAAGGCGTAAAAAGTAGTAGCAGACGAGGGGGAATGTAAATTCTTTTCACCCCCTCCTAACGAACACATGCCCTTCATGCATCAAGAACATGCCCTTCTCCCACCAAGAACACGCCCTTCTTGCTGCTTGAAGACGCCCCTCTTGCTGCTTATTAGTCCTCCTCTTCTTTCCCCTTCACAACCCCCTGATTTCCTGTTAGTTGTAGATTCTATTCTTAATTATATCCCCCTCATCAATTAAGTATTCTTCTATCGTAATTTGTCAGGGTTTTTCATAAAAACAAGAAAAGCACATAGGACTCTCTACCGTCACAGTTAACACACACAACAAGTCGTTAGGGGCTATCTCTCACAGATGACACAGAACAGGGGGAACACGCAGATAAGATACTAACTCCCTCCCTCGTCCCCTCCCGCAAAGCGAAGGGGAGTGATTACCGAGATACCCCTATAGCTAATTATCAACACCTAACACCCATCATCCAACACCCTTCAGAAGCCTCACCCCCAGCCCCTCTCCGAATGGAGAGGGGAGTAATCACCGAGATACCCCTACATGTCCTCCAAATGTTTAGCATTCATTCTCCTTCTATTAGCAGCCCAATAGGGGTAACCTCACATACTACGCCCCTCTCCATTCGGAGAGGGGTTGGGGGTGAGGCCAGCTGGGGTTGGGGGTGAGGCTACATTACCCCCCTACCCTCACTACGACCGCCTTACCTTCTAAGGAGAAAGGGCCATCGAGGAGGACGGTGTCGTGTCGGTGGATGGCAATGGCATTGACGCAGCAATCCTCAAGGGCGAAGAGAACCGTTCGGCGGCCGTCAATGAAGGTCTCATCTGATAGGATACGAACATCGACGGTCACTCCATGGCGCACAATAACATTGAAGTCCACTGCACCCTGCGTATTCTCTGAACAGACTCGTTCGTGTCCTTCAAACTCATACAGAGCATTGTGGGACAGCACAATACGTTGATTATCTTTTATCAGTGTAATCTCACCTTCCAAAGGTAGGATATACCGTGTGAAACCAGAGAAATCAGAGAACTCGCTCTCCACGTTGTCAATGATGGCCGAAGAGATACGCACGTCAAAACGCCGTGCCGACAAATCACCATCAGCAGGTGATATAAACACCTGACGTGTGACCCCACCCTCCCACGTCGTCGTCTTGTAATTTGATTGAGTGATTATTTCCATAATATAAAGTGATTATTTCCATAATATAATAAAAGGAGAACAACAAGTCACAACAAGCCACAAATAAACACAACCGGCCCCTCCCCCGACCCCTCCTCCAAAGGAAGGAGAGTAGAATGCATGATACCCCTATTAGTCAGGAAATGTTTTTCTGCTATTCATAAGCAAGTTGTTCCCAGTACTTCCCATCTATCAGTAAAGATTAGTTCACTGGAGAATCGCATCCCCTATTATTGGGGTATCTCACATTTCACTCCCCTCCCTATGGGGGAGGGGCAAGGGGGAGGGGCCAGTCGTGGTTACTTTTCTACTTCTTCACAACCTTCACGGTCTTGTAAACCTTACCATTCTTAAGCACCTGAACGAGGTACATACCCTTAGCGCCAGTGATAGCTACGTTAACGACCTGACCCTGTGCAGCCTCAAAGCTATTGCTCTGGAGGAGTGCGCCAGTAGTACCGAGTACGTTGATTGTGTAGCGACCATTGTCAGCAAAGCGCAGATTTACGCTCTCAACGAATGGGTTAGGATAAACAGAGAAGCCAAGTTGAGCATCGACTGCATCGATAGCGTTAGCCTCAGAGGTAATCTCAACAATCTCCTCTACAGTCTTCTCAGCCTCGCCCCAACCGTTCTTCAACTTCAGCGTTACATTCTTCTTACCAGGAGCAGCGTAGGTAACGACAGCTGTCTTATCAGTAGATGAAGAGATAACACCATCGCCCAAAGTCCAAGTAGGAACTGTCTTAATCTCGTATGTACCTACAACACCAGGGAAGCCTAATACATCGTTGTTTGGCTTTTGGTCAACGTAAGAAGCACCAGAGGTATTCTCGCCACCACTACCAGCAACAACGACAACAGAACCGTCATAGTTTCTACCAGCAGTACCGAGGTTCTTAAACTTCAAACCGTCAACCTCCTCAAAGGTAAAGTAAGCCTTCAAGTCAGTAGGAACCTGACCTTCCTTATAGCCCTTCATAGCCTGCAATACCTCATCGTCAGAGAGTGGCTTGCTCCATACCTGAACCTCATCAATGATACCATTGAATCCGCTCTTGTAAACACCACCACCACCGATGAAGATGTCGGCTACCTTGTTAGCATCGATACGTGAATCGCTCTGTGCAACATCCTCACGACGCTTAGACTCAGTGAAGCTGTGGTCAGCCACCTTACGACCGTTGAAGTAGATCTTCTGCATATTGCCATCATCCTGTGTTACTACGATGTGGTTCCATACACCAGGAGTAACGTTGTAACCCGTAGACATCACATCCTCGTAAGGATTGTCGTGAGCTGTCCAACCCATTGTGTTGAACGAAATCTCATTCGCTTCATGCTTCGTTCTATGACCCTGCCACTCTGGACGGATAGTCACCCAAAGGTCACCCCAGTTGTTGTGTGGCCACTTGTCATGAATAGAGTTCTTATTGATAAGGTTTGTACCCTGACTATCGTGGCTGAACTTGTCTGCCTTGAACCAGAGAGCGTATGAATAAGACTTACCCTGCTGAACATCACCAGGGATGCGGAACATCTTAGGGTCGGTAATCTCAAGACCACGTGACGCCTTACCCTCTCCGAGACGAGCATCGTAAGTATAGGTTACGTTCTTGCCTGTTACTTCGGTAGTCTTGTCAGAGGTGATGCTGTTAATCTGTGGAACAGCACCCGTTGCTTCTGGAGTAATCTTCACCTTACCACGTACGACACTTTCCTTGCCGTTATTATCGACAACAACAAGGTCGTATGTACCTTCTTTTGCAACAGTAAACTTAGCACTTGTACCGCTTTCGCCCTGTGCAACAACCTGTCCTGTAACAGCGTCTTGAAGTTTCCATGCTTGTGCAGCAGGAACCATTTCATCAAGATATTTGAGTGTGAATTCCTCGTTTGGCTTAATCACAGGACGGTCAGCAACGACATCGCTCAATGGCTGGTCGTATTCAACCTTCTTATACTCTGACCAAACAATGTCAGAACCCTTCTTACCATCAGGAGATACGGCACGTACACCGAAACGGCAGTCGCGCTTGTCGGCACCTGATACCATTGGAGCATCAACAACGTATGCAGCCCAAGAGGTTGTAGCGGTAAGCAACTGCACTGGCTGGTCTTTCTGTTGGAAGTAGATTTCATAATACCATGTACCAACTTCGTCGTTATAAGTCTTCTCCCAACCTGATTCTTCCTTAGAAGCATACTGCATCTTGAAGTCACAAGCGTTGTAACGACCACGGAGAATCTCAACCTTCTTGATTGTTGGAGTGGCAGTAGCGAAGTCCTTTGCATTGTCGCGGAGTGCCATCTCACCAACACGCAACTCATAGTTGGCAGGAGTATTCTCAACAACAAGTCCCATCATTGCTACCTTATCACCAGCAGCCAAACCTAAGTCTGAAGCCTTTACGGTGAAAGTCTTCCACTCGCCTACTGCCTCAACAGCTGGCAATGCCACCTCTTTATACTCGGTGACGTGGTCCTTCAGGGCTACAAAGAACTTAGCATGTGTGTCCTTGCCTGCAATCGTCTTATAGGTAACAGAGAACTCATAGTCTGGCTTTACCTCAAGCATTGTCTTAAAGAGTTTCACACGTGAGAATGCTGTCTGTCCAGAGATAGACAAACATGAGCCACCCCAGTAAGCATCATCGAAGGTAAGTTCTGCCTTTGCAAGACTATTGATATTACCTGTGTTTACCTGATCAGCACCATCAGTAATCCACCAACGCCATGTTGGCATGTAATCCTGCGTATTGAGGTTGTACCACTTGTGATTGAAGGTAACCTTACCATCCTTGCGGAAGCTCAAACCATTACCAAGGTTAAAGCGTGAAACGAATGGAACCTGCTGGATAGTAGACTTCGCTGTGAGGAAGGTTGCAAGTCCGTGGAAGCTCTTTAAGCTTGCATTTGCCAAATTACAATCTGTATTGATGGCTGGTAACAGACCTGGATTGTTATATCCACCACTAAACATAAGCTCCTGCTTCTTCAGATAAGTCTTCTGAATAGCAATATCAGATGTACCATTGTCGGTAGCACTCTGGTGGATAAGGCTCTGCTTGTGAGCGCCCCAGAAACCGATAGAGATATCATTGTCTAACAATGCGCTCCAACTTGCCTGACGCAAACCACGACCTTGAATATCAAAGCCTGCATAATAATCGAAGCTACTACGACCCAAACGCTTAGCTGTACTCACTGAGCCACTCAAATGACTTGGACCCCAGTTGTAGTTAGCAAAGAGCATATCGGTAGCAATGTTGTCCTTGTCACCAAAGATCTTTTGGTTATGATAACCCAAACCACCATCAAAGTGAATCTGACCATCATCACTTGTACCGTCATACCAGTGCACTTCAAACTTCCAGTTGAGTTTCTCTGCTTCCTTATGACAAGCAACAAAGAACTCTGATAACTGTGTCATAACAGAAGAGCTGGTACGGAACTCAGAGTTAAAACCAATACCATTGATACCATAAAACTTCATCATACGAACCAATGGCTCTGCATAGACGAACTTATCGTTCTTCTTCTGAGTAAGCTGGTATAAAATTCGACCATAGTTGTCATAGCTCCATCGACTTGGGTAAACCGTATTGCCGTAAGGTATAGACATCACACAACCCACGCTAACACCGTTCTTATGAGCAACGTCAGTCAGACCTGCAGTAGAACGAATCCAAGGTGAAGTCCAGTTTCCGTGGATGTCAATGTATGACCACAAACTAAAGTTATCGCCCTCAAAGCAATAACGAGGGAGCGCCTTCCACTGAGCGGTAGGGTCGTCAAGCGGTGTCCACAGACACATCTTACGATCGCGCTTCACGCCTTGGCGCACCTGATAGTCACCGTCCTTAATACGCTCGAGCGGACGAACACGTGAGATAAAGAACTGGTCGTCAATCTCACTAACGCCCTGTGGTTGCTTCATCTCACCTTTCAACCACGCTTCAAGGTAGTTAGGCAGGTTCTCAAACTTAGCATCCTGGATGTCCAATGGATGTGTTGGCGTACGCTGTGCACTCATAGTGAGACAGCTTGCCAATGCCAAGGATGCAAATAAAGTAATCCTTTTCATGAATAATAAATGTTTAGTTTATAAATAATTTTAGGTTTATACAGCTATAAGCATATAACTATATAAGGTTTGTCTCTGTTTAGCAATTATGCTATTTATTTATACTTTCGGGTTCAAAGATTAAATGTTCTTAATAGATAAAAGGATAAAACAAAAAGTGCCAGAAGGAGATTAGCTCCTTCCAGCACTTAGAGAATTATTTACTTACAGATAAACTTAACTGTACGGAGGGTCTTACCGTCCTTCTTAACATTCACAACGTAAACGCCCTGAGCACCAAGATGGAGACGTACAGACTCTGCACCATTGACAGAAACAGCCTTACTTGCTACCATCTGACCATTGGTAGAGAATACCTGAACGAGGTAGTTACCCGGTGTCTCAACGTCGAAGAGGACATCACGATCGATAGCGTAAACCTTCATGTCAGCAGCCTCAGTGCCGTTGATACCTGTTGGATCAGCCTTCACCTTGATTACCTGGAAGGTACGAGTGTCAGAACCATGTGCGTTCTTCAATGTCAATGTAACCTCATAGTCACCTGCCTTAGCATACTTCAACTTAGCTGTACCAGCCATATCAGTACCATTCTGTGAAACGATAGTAGCCTTCTTAGCTGTCCACTCTGCTGTTGTCTTCACCTGATAGTTACCAGAAACGAATGCGCTACCTGCATCGTAAGTTGGAGCATCTGGAACAAGACTTGTAACGCCTTCACCCTCACCAGCTTTCAACTCACCGTGAGCCAACTTAGCATTACCAACCTTGCTTGCGAAGTAGTGACTTGCATCAGCGTCAGCCTCGAAGTCCCAGTAAGCCTTCAAACCAGCCTCATTAGCATCGGTAGACATCATTGTGTGAGCAGCCTCTGCTGCTGTGAGCGCCTTGTTGAAGAACTTAACATCGTCAACAGTACCATTAATAGCAGCTGCTCCGGCACGACCAAGACTGATACCGAGGACATTATTATCCCACCAAGCATTGTTAGCAAAGCCATCTGGATTAATACCATCGCCCTTATGACCATCGTACTCCCAGTTATGAGCCTTAGCAGCCTTACCATTGATATAAACCATCGGTTTGGTTGTAGTACCATTACCCTCCATAGCTAATACAAAGTGTGTCCAAGCACCCGGAACGAAGTCAACCTCCCAACGCTGCTTGTACTCCTTAGCACCACCAGCATTCTTCTCACGGAGTGTCACTTCATAAACACCTGTGTTAGGATCGTATGTAGTCCACATTGTACCCCAGTTGTTCTGTGGCCAACCTGTACCTGGGTCACGCATATCTACAATCTGAGTACCACCAGTGAAGCCATTGAACTTAACCCAGAATGCGAGTGACCATGCCATATTGTTCTTGCTTGTACTGTTGAAGCCAAGCTCAGAAACCTTAACGCCTACTGGCTTCTCGAGAGTCTTGATACCTCTTGAACCAGAACCGTCAGCCTTCTTACCCTCATACTTCATTGTTACTTCGCTGTTAGCAACAACCTCGATAGAAGTCTCGCTGTCGTTAGCTGTGAGCTTGTCGATATGTGGAACAGCACCTACTGCATCAGAAGTAATCTGAATGTAGTTTGCGTATCTTACCTCCTTATTAATGCGTGCACCATTCTCATTAACTGCACCTGTAAGAACGAGATCGTAGAAGCCTGTCTGGCTCAAACCATTCTCAACCTTGATTTCATTAGCATTGTTGCTGGTTGCAACAGTTGCACCATTGTGCTCAATCTTCCAGTTACCTGCCTCGTGACGTGGGTCAACATAAGCGATAGTGAAAGCCTCGTTTGGCTTGATAACAGACTTGTCTGCCTTGATTTCGTCGCTATATTCGTAGCTATTGAAGATTTCGTGATCCTCGCCCCAAGCGATAGCACTCTCCTTCTTCATATCGAGAGATACTGCAGATACACCGAACTTCACCTTGCCCTGACCCGTAAGGTCTACAGGAACAGAATAGAACATACCTGCCCATGAGGTGGTTACACCCATGAGGATTGGGTCCTTACCCTCCTGCTTAGCCCAGAGCTTGAAGAGAGAAGTCTTCACGTCTGTGTTGTAGCAAGGCTCACCCTTTACCTTATCGTTAGGCATGTTGAAGATAATCTTAGCGTCAACGCCATTCTTTGCAGCATGCAACAAGGTTGTCTTTACATCGATTGGCTGTGCTGGAGCATCGAAGCTACCACGAACAATTGAGAACTCACCGAGGTAGAGATTCAAGTCGGCAGCATTCTCCATCTTGAGCGCAACGAGTGCAAGTGTCTTACCGTTCAAGTCGCCACCAACAGTGATAGTCTTCTCAACCCACTTATCCTCATCAGCCTCATCAGCAGTTGTCAATACTGGATAAGCCTTCTCAGCGTTTACATTATCTTCTGTAGCGAATACCAAAGAAGCATCAGCCTTACCACCCTTAACCTTATAACGGAAGGTGATAACGTCGCCTGTCTTCAAAGCATACTTTGTCTTGAAGAGGTGGAGATACTCCTTAGAAGTAGAACCATGTACACGAACAGTAGAACCACCCATGTAAGCATCGTCCCATACGAACTCTGCATCAAGACCAGTTGCAGGAACATCAGCTGCGGTACGACCGAGCAACTTGCTTGCAAACCACCAACGCCATGTTGGCAAATAATCCTGTACACCTACGTTAGCCCATGGACGATCGTTCTGATGTACACCAGCGTAGTTGAAGAACTTACCGTTACCGAGGTTGAAATAGGTAATCAATGGCTCCTGTGTCAAGTCCCAAGACATAGAACTACGTGCTGTCATCATCGCTGACATACCAGCGAAGTCTGTATTATCAGCATTGTAGTTCAAGCTGTTATTGATTGCGATAGCGTTAACCGGGTTACGTGAACCGCTTGAGAACCAACGCTCAGTACGCAACATATAAGTGCGCTGCTGTGTCTCTGGATCACTACCTTTCTCACCACGACTCTCAAAGAACATGTTCTGTGAGTGTGCACCCCAAAGGCCGATAGAGATTGGGAAGTCCTTCAACAATGTCCAACGTGAACCAGAACGTGGCTCACCACCCTGCATATTAACACCAGCATAGAGATCCAATGGACTACGTTCAATTTCCGCAGCCTTATCTACTGAACCCTGCAACAACCAATCTGAGTTCCAGTTGTAGTTGAAGAAAAGGTTAGCAGCCTCGCTGCCCTTTGCACCAAAGATACTCTTATTGTCATCGTTCAAACCATTGTCAAATGCAATACGTCCCTTGTCGTTGGTACCATCATACCATACATTCTCAAAAATAGGGTTATAAGGTCTGATTGCTTTATTGAGATTTACGTGGAAATCTCTTAGCTTTCTTGTTACACGCCCTGCAGTATAATACTCAGAGTACTCAGAGTTATAGCCGAGACCATCGTAACCGAAGTACTTCATATAGTCAGCTGCCTTCTGAACATTTGTTTCAGCAAGTGTTTGCAAGGCTGTTTTCCAGTCAGACTGAATGCCACCGTATGGAATACCAGCAACTGAAGAAACAGGCACACCATTCTTATGTGCTGCGTCCAACAACGCTGCTGGAATACGACCTAAGCCACAGTTCCAGTCGCCCCAGTGTGTAACGTATGGCCACATTGAGAATACCTCAGAATCGAATACGCCGTCAGGAAGGGCATTCTTGCTTGGTACGTTCCAAGGAAGCCAAGCAAGGAGCTTCTTGTCGTTAGCCTCATTAAGGTTCTGACGCACCTGTGTCTCAGCGTTACGGAAACGCTGCTTTGGTTTTACACGAGAGATGAAGAAGTTGTCATCCTCATTGATTTTAGGGTTAGCCTTTGACCATCCCTGCAGTCTGCTTGGGAACTGGTCTGATGAAAAACCCCACTGAATGTAGTTGCTCTTGAGTTCCTGTGCCATCAAGGTTGATGGAATCATACAGCAACCAAAAAGGAGCAAGTGAATTCTTCTCATAATAGGAATTTTGGTTTAATGTTATTGAATAATTATAAATCTTATTACCGTTTATATCTGTCTCCTCCAGTTAGAAGGACAAACGATGTCCGAGAACAGAGTTTTTAGCTTATCCCGCTGTAGACTTTATCAGCCCTGTTGATCTCGCTATAAATGTCAACTATGCCTCATGTTTTTTATTCTCAATTGTTGTGTTTATGCTTAGCACCTATCGTGCGAAGGCTTAGCACTACTTGTGCGGATGCCCCGCACCATGAGAAGAGAGGCTGAAGAAGTATCTCGTTGCTTATACGAAGGGTATTCTATTACCCTAACAGATGCTACGTTTTATCGGACATTTTTATTATTAGGCAACTTACCTATTAAATGAAACAAGGTTATCCGACTCGATAGAATCAAGTCAGATAACCTTATTTTTATATTATGTATTACTTAATTGTAATCTTTTGTGTACGGATAACATTGTTGTTCAGCATCTTAACGAGGTAAACACCTGCTGGCAAATCATTCGTGTTGAATGACTTTGGATTAACCAAACTCTTTACAGTCTGACCGTCAGTAGAGAATACCCATGCACGTTCAACATTCTCGAATACCACCTTACCGCCTGCAACAGTGAGCTGTGAAGCACCACCTACGTTCGCTGATGCGATGTTCGTAGAACCACCCTCGAGCAACTCTGGCTCGTCAGCAACACCCTTATCATGGGTGTCAGCCTTAGCACCACGAGCAGCGTTAGAACCAGTGATAGTCACCTTGAAGTCGATAGCAAAGCCCTTATTGAACTTACCTGTTGGTGTCAAACCACCCTGGAACCATGCGTCACAGAAGACAAGGCGGAGACGGCTCTGACCTGGCTTAGCATCTGAAGGAATCTGGAAGGTGTACTCATTCAACTGCTGTACCTGTGCAGGAACGCCCTTACGAACCTGACCAAAGAAGACAACGCACTCACCCTCGTTAGGATTCTCAGAGAGATTCTCTGGGTTGAACTGCTTGTCGCCATTGAAATCCATCCAAGCCTTACCCATACAATAGCGGAGGTCGTCATTGCTCTGGTCCTTCATCTGAGTTGCCTCGTAGCCCTGAATCTTCACTTTGACAGTCGCACCCTGTGCCACTTCGAGTTCTTGACTCGTAGCATCCACATAGTTGGTCTCGTTACCTGCAGGACCCTCAGCAGTGTAGTCGATATTCTTTGTACCACCCTCTGTCTGGAACTTCTGAACATAACGAATCTTACGAGCTGTTTCTGCACCAGCAGCAGCATTGTCGAGTTCAACTGTTCCGTAGCCCTCTTCCTGTGCCTCTGGGAGTTCAGACTGCTGAGCGCGTGGCACAGCAATCCACAGTGTCTTTGAGTAGGTCTTAAGGTCAGTACTTACTGAGCGAACACCGATGAAAGGTTTGTCGTCAACACTTGTGAACTGGATGTTAGGAACGAGTGTAGCCCACTGTGATGTACGTCCTACCTCAGACACCTTACCATTCTCACCGTTCTTATAGAGAATCTCGAAGTGGTCGATATTTGCCTCATCGTTATAAACGGTTGGATTCTGACCTGGGTCCTTATCAATTCCCCATACCGCCTTAACAGAAAGAGAATTCTTTGTTTCTTCCTTCACCTGAACGGTCAAATCCTTCACATTAGCAGGTGTTGCTGTCACGTCGTCGTTGAGTTCGAGCTTACCAACAAGTACATTATAGTCAGCATCTGAATCCTTCACACGCAAACCGATACGCTCAATCTTCTGACCAGCAGTGATATCATTCAGCTCAACCTTCTTCTCTGTCCAGTTTGCGTTCTCGGTGTTACCCAAGGCATAAGCCTTCCAAGCACCATTCACACGTACGATGAGAGAAAGTTTAGAGTCGTTATTGCCCTCTTTACCAGTCTTGATAGCCACCTTAGCAACTACCTTACCCTTAGAAGGAGTGAGGTTAGTCTTGAAGAGAACAACGTCTGTAGCAGTCGCATTGTTGACACCCTTCAAGCGAAGTGCTGCACCACCCGTGTAAGCATCCTCATTGGTGAATGAAGGCTGTACGTCTGTGCTGGCTACTTCAGTCTCTGGCTTAACAACCATCCAACGATAAGTAGGCACGACATCTTGGCTACTCATGTTATACCATGAGCCTGCAGTCTTCTTACCCTTATAGTTATAGCGTTCGCCATTACCAGTGTTGAAGTGGGTAGCGAAAGGAAGGTTGCCTGAGATAGCTGTGCGCTCTGGAATCCAAGAAGCAAGACCAGCGAAACGTGCCAAAGGAGGTGTGGTTCCCTGTGCCTCAACATTATTACCCCTATTGCTAATCTCTGGACGATACAATGGATTACGATTACCACCTGAGAAAGCACGCTCAAGATACTCCTGATAGTTAGACATACGAGACATAGCGTCGCCACCAGTGTTATAACTCCAGAAACGACTCTCTGCATGCTCACCCCACAGACAAATACCACAACGCTTAGCATCTTGGTTGTTAAGACTATTCCATCGTCTGTCCATGCTTACAATCCATACACCAGCGTATAAACCATCGGCTGAGCCCATTGTGCGTTCTGCCTCTTTTACAGAACTGCCCATGTTCCAACTGAAGTCGCTGTTGTCATAATTCAACATCACCTCACAGATACGATTGTCCTTATCTTGACCCCACATATATCTTGAGCTATATGATGTCAGACTTGAGCTCGTCGTATAATACATAATCTTGAAGTCGTTAAAACCTTCAGACTTCGCAATCTTATAGAGTTCCTTATGGAAAGCTATGTTATCTGCATCTTGATACTTGTTAGTGCTTTCCCAGTTATAGTTGATACCATCGAAACCAAGGAAGCGCATGCAGTTGATGATAGGGTGTGTATAACGGAAACTACCATCTGTATTGCGTGTCATGATAAAGCTTGCCCAACTGTTAGCAGCTCCACCCGTTGTATGATCGAAGAACTTAATACCAGCGAAGATGCTTGTACCATTGCGGTGAGCAGCATCAGCCCATGAACCTGGTGCTTGGAAAAGTCCGTAGTTCCAGGCACCAAACAGGTTGGTATAGTTCCACATTGAGAAGTTATCGTTAGCAAATGTCTTTGAAGGATAGCCACCGAGGTTCTTTCCAGCACCACCAGGGATATTCATAAAGAGGTTACGATTCTCGTAAGTATCTTGGAGAAGACGGTCAGCACGTGACTCAATAGCACGCTTTCTGACGTGTGAGCGGATAAACTCTACCTCGTCTTTGATGCCCCATGCAGTAAGGTCGGCATCAGTAGGATATTTCTTGCCGTTATCAAGAAGTTCTGCAAAATGTTCAAGAAGGGTCTGATCGCCCAACTTTGACAGGTCGAACACCTGTGTTGAAGCTGTTGAAGAATATGTTTGTGCAGTCACACTGGCAGGAGCCATAGCCATCATAGCTGCGATGATCCATGCACTAAGAGTAGATTTTTT